>JAABUS010000251.1_pt1 | contig 135694 bp, 39 predicted proteins | sample 5560161 | NCBI WGS metagenome assembly JAABUS01 (sample SAMN10711885, study PRJNA513376) | rock metagenome | isolation source: Antarctica rocks | place: Antarctica: Victoria Land, Trio Nunatak nord | collected 2016-01-04 | reverse complement strand
TTTTATAGTTTTTTTATACAATTTATTGTTAAAATCGATAATTACTTTAATTAAATTAAATATATTGCTAATACTTTAATTATTACAATTAATTTTAAAAATAAAATTAATTTTAAAACTTTGTTAAAATATTATTATAAATACAATATTAAATAGATACAATTCTTAAACTATATAATATTTAAGAGATATTATACAACAATAATTAAATTGGAATACAAAAAGTCTAGAATAGTAAATTATTATACTATCTATTATTTATCTAGAGATAGAAAATATTATTAATATAATATTTGCGTCTTATTCTAATTGTTAAGATTAAATTATAGATAATATTAACGCAATATTAAAAAATAAGCAAGAGATATATATTGTATTCTAACAAAAGAATTTGATTAGAACAAAAAGTATATAAAGAAAGCTAAACAAGTTGCAAGTACTTTATAATTTTAATAAACAAAAAAACAATAAGTTAAAAATAAAAATAAAAAAACTAATAGAAATAATAGAGAAAATAATATATTAATGTATTATTTTGTTAGCGCTCAATTAGTAAATAGAAGAGTAGTTATAAAAATAAAATAAAAATTTAACAAACTCGAGAAAAAATAAATAAATAAATAAATAAATAAATAGCTAAATAAATAGCTAAATAAATAAAAAAAATATAAATAACTAAATAGAAAAAATAAATAAAAAGTCGACAATTTTCTTTAGAAACTATAAAATTTTTATTGTTAATAATATATTATTAGTATAAAGTCTATACAAAGAATTCGAAACTAAAATATTTATTGTTAATATTGTTCGAAGAAAGATTTTTTATAATAATATTGCGTAATTTGTTATTTAAAACTTATTTTTTATTATTATATAATCTTAACTTATATTATAATATATAAGTTAAAAATTAACTAACATTAATTTTATAAACAAATCTTTATTTATTCTTAATTTTCTATATTTTTTGCAAAAACTATTACTTTTTATAGATCTTTTTTATTACTTTTAATTTGTAATTATTTGTTTTCTTATTTTATCAATTGTATTTTGCAAATAATTGTATTTACTAATATATAATTTTTTAAATTAGATTGCTTTTGTTTATCTAAATATCTTTCTTTTTAATAAATTTGTTAAACAAAACTTTCTAGATTATTAATATAATTATATCTTTTTTAGTATTATAGAATTAAATAATATCTAATTTATTAAAGTTAGAATCGACTTTATTATCTATATATTAAATAATATATAATATATAGTAGTTAAACAACGTCGCAAGCGAAAAGCAAAAATATATAGTAATTCTAGTATAAACAACAATATTAAAAGTCTATATATTTTCTTTGCAAAGTAGCTATTAATTAATAATTAAATATTTGTTTATTAATACAATTGCAAATTAATAATTAATTGCAAACTTTAAATAGAAAAATAAATATATATCTTGCAAAAAAGCAATAATAATTAAAGAATCTATATTTACTTCTTTAATTTATAGAATTTCTAATTAGATTATTGCGATTGCAAATAATAATAAAATATATAATTACAATATATTTATAACCTATTCTTAATAAATATAGTTTGTCGCAACTATTAATAGTATATTCTCTTTCTTTAAATATATACAATATAGCAATTAGTATACAAACAATCTATTAGATCTATTTAAATTAATAATTTGATACTAGATGCAATCTTATTATTGTTAAAAGTATATACGAAAAAAGATAGATAATAGATTAAGCAATAGAAAACAATAGAGTTTTAAAATTTATTAAGAAGACAATACAATTTGATGCAAACAAATTCTACTTAGAGTTGTTCTAATTGCAATAAGAGTAGTTACAACTTAAGATTATGCAAGTATTGCGAGATCTTCCTCGACGATCTGATGTTGTTCTACTAGATTGTAAGAAACGGTAAATAAGAAATGCTTTGATAGACGGCGACGGCGGCAACGAAGACAATAACAGCGATAACGAGATAGAGAAGAATAATTTGCAAGGTAACGAGGCGTAGATAGTGCTGTTTATGATGCGTCACCACCTGCATTAGGGTGGTAATGCATTATAAACAAGCGCATACTAAAAGTCACCCATGTTAAACATATCCTCGATCTCAGCGGATTGCATGCTGACTAAGGTAGAGTGTCGCTGCTTGTCAGCCGCCAACCGGAAGAGGCTTGGCGCAAACATACCTTACGGGCACGAGAAAGGCGTTGTGTTGATGGGAGGTAACTTGTACCATGAGTCAGGGCACCGATACAATGACTTCAAGGAAGGGTTTCGAATAGCTACAACCCTCTCATTCGTCTCCGTGTGAAACCAGTTGAAGGGCTGCTATTGCTTCCAGTACGTATATCTGCCTGACACCATGGATAAGAGCAGTATAGCAGCTCCAGCTGGTACACGCTGCTGTGGTAGCACTCCCTATCCTCGAGTGACCTACTAGCTCATCTAGTCATACCACTGTGTTTGACCATTGTGGATATGCTTTTCGACTCCAATGCGGAAGACGAGGCTACGCACCTCCATCCCAACGTGCAATGATCATGTCTAGCTTCGCGTCGGGTATCTTCTTGACTTCCTCCAGCCTGAGTTTCGGATCGGTAGCCCGTAGCAGGGCCTCCCATTCATCTTGGTCGCGTTCCTGTGAGTTTGACATGGCAAACATTGTTATGTCAGAGTCCCTATTAATTCTCAAGTTAGTGAAAACGAGCTTCAGGTGACTGAAGTTGATCTTGGGATACTCACCTGTTCCACTTCTCCTGACGGAGTGGTAGAGTGCACGGAGGTTCGAGGCATCTTTCGCTGAACATTATCCGAGCACCTGGTTTCAAGGCAGGAATCAACGATTTGAGAATCTTGACGCAGTACTTGTCGGACCAGTCGTGGAGGATCCAACGGAAGTAGTAGACGTCAGCGTCTTTGACTGGCTGCTCGGTGAACATGTCGTGAGCCATAAAGGTCACACGGTCTGCCAACTCTGCCGGCACCTTCATCTTGGCATCTTCTATGACTTGTGGAAGGTCCTGAACGACGAAGCGAAGGGAAGGGAACCCCCTAGCGATATCCATGCTCACCAGGCCATGGGAGCCGCCCACGTCCACGACTAGACCATTCCCTAGCGAAGCCCAGTCAAAGCCCTCGAGCACATAGGAGTTTTTCAGCCCAGGAAATGTCTGTAGGAAGCTCATCGCGTCCTTAAATCGATTCATGCGTACTGGGTTCTCCTCGAAGAATCCGAACATTGTCTTGCTGGTGTTATTGGCAAGATTGAAACCCTGAGTGAATCCAGTCAGTAAGACAGCTTTTGTCACGACGTGCAAGGACAACATATACCGCGTGCTCGGGCTCTTCGGACTCTGGCCACTTTTCAACCGCATGGACCAGCTGTAAGCCGCATTAGCAAATGGTTCATGCGAAACCTGTCGTCATTTGAAAGCTTACCTGCATCTTGGCGGGTCCAACCTCGCTCATTCCCATGAGGGACCATGGTGCCAGCAAAGGGATTTGAAGGAGCGCTTTCGACGCGGCCGTATGCTTCAAGTAGCCTGGCTCTGATTCTTGAAAAAAGTGATCCGTAATTCCATGCCTCAACAGTCTTGTCAGCTTCTTCACGGGAACTCCGGTCTTGTCCGCAAGCTCCTGAAACGTTACTCCTGAGTCGAGTGGGACAAGGGTCTGGATGTTGTAATGGAGGATCGTCCTGAGACCGACCGAGGCAGCAAACTAATGAGATCAGTGCTCTATCAACCCGTGACTCAGGCATGTACTCACTGATTTGGCGACGACCGTCTGTATAGGACCTTGGTTGAGCCAGTACAGCTCGTCTAGAGCCGCAGTCAAAGCTTCTTGTGCTGCTGCTATGTCCGACGGTAGCTGATACATAAGCGGAGCATCTATATCGAATGAAGGCCGTGGCAGGCTATTTTTCTCGAGGTACTCATCGAGCATGGTCGTGTTGGCCTCGACCTCCTTTGCGAGAGTGACGATACGACTGGTCGCCATGCTTGAAATCTGCTCAGAAACTGTGCACCGTGGGCAAAGCAGCAAGAAAGGGCAAGTGGTAATATCGGGGAAGTAATTATTACCAGAACCAGTCATGCCGTATACTGCAGTGCGAAACCGCGCCTTTGTTTCAATACCAGGTAATCGGGTGCCGATAGAACAAATTACCCTAGTGCTCCTCCTATCGAGTCTCTAAGTAATTCTCAGCTACTGTAGATCATTGTGATGCATATCAAGTACGAGTCCCGGTCGTAGATGCCTAGGATAGTGCTGAATCACAAACATCGCATGGCAGGACTGGATCTGATCCATCCGAAATCAACAGCCAGACAGCGTATGATGAAAGCACCGTGGATCAACCAAGTGCAAGGTTAATCGCCATTCAGCGAATCGCATCGGGTGAAGAAGGTTCATCAGGGTACTCGGTATCATGCTTTGCACAAATATCAGCACAATTACAGTCTCCTATTCCCCAACGACCATCTACGAGGCACATCGCTACAAATCCAATATAGAGCAGTACCTGCAGACCTACCCGGATAGCTCAAGAGACGTCTTTTAGTATAGGCCAGAGGATCTCATCTCTAGAAGGTCTCACAGATTCTCATAACAGATTCTTTCTCACACCACTCATATATACAATCGATATAGCCTACCTCTATACTTTTACTATGACCAAGCCAATCCGTGTATGGCTGGCACGTACGTAGTTGAGGTTTTAGATTAAAGCCATTACATCACTGACCCTAATCCAGCGCCGGGGCCAAATCCTTGGAAGGTAAAATCAGATCTTATCATCCATGACCTCTACTAAGGCCCTCATCTTCGTTAGGTCATCCTTCTTCTGGAGGAGCTCCAGGTGCCGTATGAGATCAAGTCTATCAAGTTCGATGAGATCAAAAAGAGGCCCTTCACCGACCTCAACCCAAACGGCCGGGTTCCGGGCAGCTGTCCAAATCTGCCTACCCAGCCTGCCGACTGACGCTGCAAAGCCATCGAAGATCCTAACACGGGTCTGACGCTCTGGGAGAGCGGTGCTATTCTTCTGTATCTTGTTGAGCAGTACGATACGGAGAAGAAGCTCACCTACGATACGCTGGTTGAGAAGAATCAGCTTATTCAATGGTTGATGTTCCAGATAAGCGGGCAGGGCCCTTACTACGGACAAGCAAGCTGGTCAGTGCCTCGCGTAGACCATGTGTGACTTGCAGTACGCTTTCCTGCGATCAAATATCGCAGGCTCTTTCTCTGGACGATCTGACAAGCTATTGACAGGTTCCACGTCCTCCACTTGGAGAAAATACCCTCGGTCATCAACCGCTACGTCGACGAAGCGAGGCGCGTTTGCGGCGTGCTGGAAGGGTATATGCAGGGTAGAGATTGTCTGGTAGGCGACAAAATCAAATTCGCGGATCTGGCGTTCGTCCCGTGGAACGAAAGACTGGACGTCGTTCTGATGATTAAGAACGAGAAGAAGTTCGACGGATTTCCCAAAGTCAAGGCGTGGCACGAGAGCATGGCTTCACGGCCGTCGTGGAAAAAGGCGATGGAGATCCGGGCTAAGCTGATGGACGAACAGGATTTGATGTGGAATGGGATGCCCAAAGGGATTTCAAATATGGGGGAGTATATGGAGAAGATAGAGCACAATGAATAAGCGGTGCGAAAGTAGTCTGCGTAAAGCTGGAAAACAAGGAAATTCAATTCCTCTCACCGAAAGCGTGAAAGGCACCGTCAAAGAACCCCATTCTACCACATGAAGTTTGACCATGGTACCTGATTCCCAATCGTACCAAATTTGATGTTGTTCGTCCCTGAAATTTGCTCTCAGGTATTGTGCACAGCATGAGGGGAGGGACTTCCTGTTTCTTTAGTAGGTAACCATGTTCGTAATAAACGTTCGTAACATAAATCATTCAATACCGGGAATCAGCATCGAAATATCCTGCTTAACACACCACTTTGGATGCCACATTAGGCTCGGATGACGTTACCGCTTACACTGCCACACCATTTTGCAAAGTTGATTTTGACAAATTTTAATCCACCTCCCATCCGCTACACCGTTGAATGATGTTGCTGCAGGCCTGCTTCCACCCAGTAACAGCCATTCCAGTGTCCGAGCGAATTGTGATCGGGCGGCTGAAACAGACAAGGTTTAGAGTAGCGCAAAATTATCGCTGCATCCCGCTAGTTGCCGTCATTTGCCGTCAACTACTTGCCGCCCTTAATTCCAACCCCCATCGTTGATCCTTTCCCATGCAATAGCAAGGATCGGTCCAATGGCTAGATGGAGCAGCTTCCGATGGACGCTTCGGCTCCCCACCTGCAATGCGAGATCCTTTGGGATGCGGGGCGTTTCACCTGCATCTCCCCATTGTTGCGGGTTTATGCGTAGGGTCTCCCAGTCTCGCTAAAAAGAGTCCACCACTATTAGTATTTTGATAGGTAACCACTACAGAAACACCACCTAACACTGCTGGCACCCCCCCCCCCCCCCCCACTAAGCCTAATTGGGTAATTTTCAGGGTCCAACGATCCTGTAAACAAACAACATCAACAAGATCAAAGAGAGATTCTAAGATATACATAGATTTAGACCTGTTTATTACCAAATTTAATGTATTTTCTCGTCGGTCTTCCAGTGCAAATTCGATGCAAATTCAAATCTGAAACATATCTTTGACATGCTTAGAATCAATCTCTATTTGCATCTCTAATTTATATCTGAAAACTACTTATGTAGAAGTCGACGCGCTTGCTAGAGGTAATTCGATAACAATAGCTCTTTGGATTCTCGTTATTGTTGCGGTCGCAACGTATCTAGATCTTTATAAGAACGTCTTTCTTCGATTGTTTGCTCCGCTTGCGCGTTATCGAATAGCCTTGTTTTTTTGCATGCTTATTGATCTTCTTAACCAATTGTTCAATAAAGATGTACTCGTATAGGCTTGCTCTAGGGAACAGCATTTGCATAGACATGTTGAGATAAATACAAATGTAGAAGATAGATAGAGGGAAAGAAGAATAACGGCGGCGACAACGACGATGTAAACAAACAACGAGTTGAACTCTGAAAATTACCCGATTAGACTTAGTGGGGGGATGGTGTGCCAGCAGTCTAGGGGATGGTGTGCCAGCAGTGTTAGGTGGTGTGCCAGCAGTGTTAGGTGGTGTTTCTGTAGTGGTTACCTTTTGATAAGCTTGAGCTTTTACTGTATAGCGTAGTGCCAATAAATGCAGCGCATGCAGTCACTCCTCCCTAGCTCCACTACCCACACGCCTCCTTTGAGCCAGTAGATCAACCCTCTCGTTCACCGCTTTGCCCTACTGATCGATCCTGGATAGGTTGCCTGGTTTTCCAGAACCAGTTAATGCTCTGCTCTCTATTGCGGTGGATCCATATCGTGCCAAGCAGGTTTCTATGCCGCAAGCGCAAAAGTGATCGTTCACTTGATTCGCGAAAACATATCAAATTTTTTCTTTGCAGATCTACTATCAACGCAGTTGATTATAATACAACGTCAAAATTTTAACAGTAACATAACTTGGTATCCGAGGAACAACTGACCGGAATAATCACGATTGACTCGGGAACATTATCGATATTTGTCGTTTCTTTTACCAAAATTTTCAGATATCTTATAGATATCTCGAGACAACTAATTTGCATCTAATTTATATAGATACTCTATATAGATATTCTATATAGAGTTGGTTTTATGCTTAGTAAGCAACATTTGAAAATAGAAATCTAGAGTTAATTTTAGAATTATTATAATTTGTATATAAATTTTGTCTCTTCTTTTGTATTTTTTATTTTTATCTTTTTCTGCTTATATTATTTTATTTATATTTATAATCTTAATTAGTTTACAAATTAAGTCGATTCTTTGCTACAATAATTATCGATTATATATAGATTAACTTAAACAACAATACTATAAATTTTTAAACTTAACAAATTGCTTTTGCTCTTATACAAACTGATTATTCTTATAATTTTACAAAAATCTATTTATATATTGAAAAAAAGTAACAAACTTAATATCTAGTCTATAGTTTTAACAGCAATAATCTTGTATATAAAACAAAGCTAATTCGATTTCTAGCAAAAAATATTGTTAATTAATTGCTTAAAAGCAATCTTAAGAAATATAAACAAAAAAAGAATTTATTTTTAATAGAAATATAAAAATAAAATCTCTTTGCATCGAATAATATTAATAAGAATATATTGCTATTAATATTAAACTATTAAAGTATTCGAAATTACAAAACAAAACTAATAAATCTTTATTACTATTAAGTTGTTAGAGTTTTTAACTATTATTTTAATTCTAACAATACAATATTTTAGAATCTAATAAAAGCTTAGTAAATTACTTAGTATTAAAAGACTAAAAATTATTATAAGAATTGCAACAAAAAAATAATTATCGACAACTATAATTTGAAAAAACTAAAATAAATATTCGATTTCTTTTAATAATATTTTGCAAATACTAAATATATTATCTTCGACTATTTTTTGCACAACAATTTAAACTTTCTTTTAAATTATTTTCTCTTTTTGTGAAAAAATTATATCGATATGCAAAACTTTCTAATTTGTAGCTATTATATCTCGACAATAAGAGTTTGATATTAATCTTATACTTTTTCTATATTATAAGTAATAGTAAGATTAATTAAAACAATCGAATCAAATATTAAAGACTATTAAAATATCGAAATATATAGTTTTGTATCTTTAGTATAATAATTAACTAGTTTGTATAACAATAAAAACAATTTAACAAGAAATTTCTTTTGTTTAAAATTAATAAGAACTAATACAATATTTAAACATTAATTAATAAGTAAATGCTATTTATCGATTAATTTGAAGTTTTAAAATCAGTATATTTAAAGCTTTTAAATACTTTTTTCTATTACTTAAAGAAGATCTTTTTTACTTTCTTTTATATTATTGTATTTTGTATTTATATTATTTTATTTTATTATCTCTTATAGCTTCGATATATCTACACTATTTTACAAAAATATATATTGTTATTTTAAAGTTTTGTTGTTGTAAATCTTGTCGTCAAAATAATTGTTTAAATTGTAAAAAAATCTCGAAAATAATTTTTCTTAAAAATTATATATTTAAGAATGCAATTTCGAAACAATTATATTATATTTATAATATTGCTTTAATTAATAGTATTATTTTAGACAACAATTGTAATAGAACTATCTAATAAATTTATAAATTATATATAATTAAATAGTATTATTGCTAATTTACATTTTGTTGTTGCTTTTAATTCTTAAAGATTTTGCTTATTTTTTTTATATTTTTCTTAATATATTATTAAAAAGATTTCGAATTCTATACAATAAAATTAGATTAACAAAATCTACAATACTTTAGATATTAAAATCTCAAAAAATATATACGCTAAACAAGACTCTAAAAGAAAAAAGATCGAAAAACTTAATATAGATATTAATTAAATTTAGCAATAAAAACAATAAGTTAACAACTCTATATATAAAAACTATCTTATTTTCTTTTCTTGTTAATTTATGCACAATATAATAAACTTTTTACTAGAATATACAAATACTTATTTCATTGCAAGAACACAAATAAAGTTTTCGAAAAAACTTGTTTAAATAATCTTTTTAAAGCTAGATTACTAGTTGTAACATAAAATTAACAATATTGTTATAAAATAGTTTTTAAAGTTTTTAAATTATCTATCTATTGTTTTTCTATAGAATTTTATTATTTTTTGTAGTCGATATTCTATTTATTTTCTTTAATATTATAAGATTTTTAAATATTCTTTATATCTTGTCTTTGTTATTAATATTGCTATTTATTTGAAGAACAAAAATTGCAATATTAATATATAGATTAGACTAGCAATACTATTGCTAAAACAACAAATACTTAATCTAAATATCTTGTTATCGAATTTAATTTTTGATAGCTTTAATAAATAGCGTAAGCAAACAACAAAAATAGAGAGCAAATTAGACAACTTTTTAAACAATAAGATTGTTTTTATATTTATTTTTTAAAAGAGACAGAAACTTCTTAATTTAACAACAAAAAATATATCTATATCTATCAATTTTCGATTTTAAATATATATATATATATATATTTTTTTTAATAATCTTTATATCTTTTGTATTATTCTTAAAATAGATTGTTTTATTGTTTGCAATAAAGTATTAACAAATTTTTTTCTTTTTTGTTATTAAACTATCTTCTAAATTATTAAATATAGACAATTATTAATCTTTTTAAAAAGTAAACTATAGATTTTAAAACTAACTTTTTTGTAGTTTTATTAAACAATTAATATAACTATATTTAACATAAGAGTTAAATTAACAAAGATAAAAGCTTCTACTTTAAATGCTATATTATTATTAAGATTATTTATATTAGAGCTTAGAAAAACTTTTTAAAAACTACAATAACAATAATAGAAACAAAAAATGTTGCAAAAGAATTAACTTTAAATATTTTTGCAATATAATTAAGAAGAGTTTCGAAATTGTAGATAGCAAGCTAGAAGAAAATTAAGACAAAATTATAAAAAAGATTTTGTTCTCAATTATTTGAGAATTAAAAATAGCAAAATTTGAGCAATTTCTTACAAGCAAATAATTCTCTAAAGAGTATATTAGATATTTGTTGAATATCTATTGTAAAAAATTCTAATTTAATATTAATTTGTAGTTGCAAAAGAATTGAAAAACAACTAAAAAAAGATCTTGTTCTTAACAATTTTAGATTTAAAAACAAGAAGATTTAAACAATTCTCTTAATTTTAAATAGATCTCTTATATACGCAATAAATATAGTTAATATAGACTCGAAATTTAGATACTTTAAACTAGTAATTTCTATTTATGCTAAATACTTAATAGAGAACATAAAGAATTCTTATCGATTTAGATAATTTTTATATTAAAATTTCGAAAAATAAATTCTTATTTCGAGATTCTTCCGAAAAGATAATATCTTGCTAATTGACTATTTTAACGCAGTTAGTTGCTAATTATTTATCTAATTTTGTTCCGAATATTCTTCTAATATACTCTACAACTTGTGCGTAATTTTAAGATATAAAATTTAATTATATATTGTAATATTTAGAGTTTAGAAATATTGTTTAAAGTGTTTTTTAATATTTGACTTTATTTTAATTTATTATATTAGTAATATTTTAATTTATAAAATAAATTAAAACAATTTGCAAATTAAGATTAAAACAAATATTTTACTAAGCAACAATTATATTGCAATTCGAAAATTTATTAATTATTATATAGGATACAAATGCGCCTGCTTTTCGCTGGCGCACTCGCATCTTATAGTTCTAATTGTTCTATCTTTCGAAGAGAAAGACTCGGAACATAATAATATTATAACAGATTATAGCAGTTTAAGTTACAATAACTATTCGACTACTAAATTAGAGTTCGAAGAATTTAATATCTCTCAAAACAATAATTGTCTACAAAATATTAACAAAAATAATTGTTATTAGTATAAAAATAATAATAAAAATAACTTAGCTACAATTAGAGCTTCGACTTTATATTAACAAATAGAAATCTTAATAACAAAAATTTGAAATTTGCAAAATATTTAATAGATCTAAACTATAATAGTTGAACAAATATATTTTTAAGTTTCTCAATTTGCTATTGTATTGCTATCGATAATATTTAAATCTCTAAAGTTTAAAAAACTAAAATTCTACAAAAATTTAAGTATAAATAAATATATTACCTAATTTCGAAAAATCGATATTAATATAATACAATTCTTAGTATATTTTATTACAAATAAAAACAAAATTCTCTATTATATATTATTTTTGAAAAACAATATTGCTATTTAATAATATTCAAAAACAAACAATAATACTAAACTAAAAACTAAAATTTTTAAAAATATTAGAAAATTTCTATTAAATTTAGTAGTTAATTTTGCCAATTGTTGTTTTTTTATCTACAAAAAATAAAAGATTGCTAGACAGAAATTAAATTAAAAAATAACTATTTTTAAAAAATATCTAAATAAACTAGAAATCTATCTATTGTTATTTTTAGAAAAATATAGAATCTATATAATTCTAATCAAATTTAAGTCGATCTTAAAAATAAAGATTCTAGATATTAATAGTATATCAAATATTTGCAATAAATTTTTAACTATAATTATTATATAAGAACAAATATTAAATTATACTTGCAAAACAAATATAAACAGCTTTAAAAATTAATAAATTACAAAAAATTCTAATAACTTTTTAGACAAATTTTATTAGAATTGTTGTTTAAACAATATTAACAAGTCTATTAAAAGCAAAAAATTATATATTTCTAAAAACTTGTTAATATTATACAAGCAAGTCTACAATATTAGTAATACAAATTATTTAAAAGATATTAAATACTTTAAATATTATAAAAAGAAATATTATAAAACAAACTATTTTAATAAATATAAATAGAACAAATCTATTGCTGCTACTATTACTATAATAGATATAAAAAAAATTAAGTTTTGTTAATATCTTGCAAAAAAAACAAATAAAAACAAATAAAAACAATAAATTCGATTTTAATAAAAGACTAAACTCGATTTTTTAATAATAAATATCAAATTACAAATCTAGTCGATTCGAGAGCTAAAATAAATCTTATTAACTATATTTATATAGTATAATAGAAATTGCAATCTATATTTGCTATCTTATTAATATCGAGTTTTTTGATAGCAATAATTGTTTTTGTTATAACATCTATAAGTTAATCTATTATTTAATTAACTTATAGAATTAATATCGAGAATATACTATTTTATTCTATTTAGTAAAATATATAGATTTTGATTTTATATTAGATATATTAATATTGTTTAAGATAAATATATTAATTAATTCGAAAATACAAAATTAACAATTTAAAATTGCAAAAAAAAATTGAAAATAATTAATCTTAAGCAATTTGTTTTAGATCTTGTTAAGTATAGTACAATCTATACAATTGTTTATATTAATATTATAAAGATATTAGACAAAAAATTAGCAAAATTTAAGATCTTCAAAAAATTAAGAAATCTAAAAGATATCTATAATAATAAATTAATTAAAATTCTATTAGAATTAAGAAATAAAAACTATATTATTAAGTTTTAGAACAATAAAAAACTATTGTTTATATTTCTTTATTTATTTTTTATAAAACAAGCTAATAATACTTTGACAATATCTCGATAATATATTAGTTAAAAATTAAATTAAGTATTTAGTTTTGTTTGCAAATATTTCTATTCTATTTGTATTAAAATCGAACAATAGATTAGATTTATATATTAATTATAGAAATCTAAATACAATTACCATTAAAAATTGTTATTTATTGTCTCTAATTATAAAAATGCTAGATTGTCTATACAAAACAAAGCACTTTATTGTTTTAAATCTAAAGAATATCTATTATTATATTTGTATTAAACGCAATAATAAGTAAAAAACAATATTTTGTACACGCTATAAGTATTTCGAGTATCAAATTATATTATTTGAATTAGCAAATATATTTGCAACTTTTTAAATTTATATTAATAAAATATTGCAAAAGCTAATCAATATATTCTGCGTAATTTATATAGATAATATATTTATATATAGCAATAATTTGACAAAGCACTAATATTATATTAGATAAATATTAAAATATTTTTGCAAATATTTGCTATATATTAATTTAAAAAAGTATAAATTTAATATTATCGAAATTAAATTTCTAAAATTTATTGTATTTTTAAAAGATATATAGATAAACTTAAAAAAAATTAAAACAATTAAGAAGTAGTTTAAATTAAAAACTTATTGTAAATTTTAAATATTTTTAGACTTTGTAAACTTTTATAGATACTTTATATATTACTATTTGAAAAAAATTGATTTTCTTACTAATTGGTAAAAAAAAATAAAAAAAAATAAGAAATTTAATTCTTTTGTTTAATTAAATAAATTAGAGTAGATATTTTGTTAACTTTGCAATATTTTTATATTAACTTTACTACTTTGTTACTACAATTTAAATAAAAAGATTAGAATAGAGACTAATATATTTAATTTTGCAATTGCAAGTATTTTAAGTTAACAAAATAACAATAAAAATTAATATTTAATAATATTCTAATTGCAAAAGATAATTTTGACAAAGCAAAATTATAAGATATATAATTAGAAATTGCTAACTATTGTAGTTGTTTTTAAGCAATAAAAATACTATCTAAAAAGCAATATTTATTTTATTAAGATATAAACAAATTATAATAATTTTAAAGAATTTATAGATTAAAAGAAACTAAACTTAAGACAGGTTTACTAAATGCTTAAATTAGTTATTTATAATTTTAAAATCTTTTATTGTTTAAATAGAAAAAATTCAACAAATAGATTATCGAGATATCTCGATTATAAAAGAAAATTGTTGTTAAATATAAGATTGCTATTAATATTGCAAAACAAATTAATATTGTTATTTAACAAAAATTTGTTAATACAAAGCAAATAAAAAATATTAAATAATTTAATTTTTGTATTTTAAAATAAGCTAGCGCTATTGTTTAACAAAAAATTGTTAATATAAAGCAAGCAAAAAATGTTAAATAATCTAACTCTTATATTATAATTAGCAAAAATATCTACTAGTAACGCAAAGATTTTACAATTATAAAATAGAAAGAAAGTTTTTAAGAAATTAGTATTTTTGTTTTAATTAGCTAATATTTAGATTATTATTTTAAAAAAAGTAATTAAAGATATATTAGAGAAATTATATAAAAAATCTCAAGAATTAATAAGATTTTTTAATAAAGAATTTTCAAACTAAAAATACTTAAGTCGAAAAAATTAAAATTAAAATTAAAATATTGTTTTGTTGCAAACAAAAGATATAAATTCTAAATTAAAAAAATCTTATTAAATATAACAAATTGTTCTATATTTTAAAAAATACAACTATTAGAAAAAAATTAATTTGCAAAAACTATAATAACTTATTAATAAAACATTTTAAAATCGAGAAAATTCTAAATTAATTTTAGCAAAAGTATTTTTAACTTGTTTGCGCAAAACAAATAAAAATATATATTAAAATATATAATATTTGTTAACGTATTAAATTTTTTTATTGTAAATTATATAATAAGTTTTGATTCTTATTTGTTACAAAGAAACTATAAAAGAAAGTTACTATAAATTTTGTAACAAACTTGTTATTAAACAAATATTATAAAATTGTATATAACTTAATTTTTGTAATAGTCGATTGCTATACAAAAATAATTAAATATATATTTGTAATTATCAAAATTAATATTGCAAAACTAGCAAAAATATTTTTTAATAAAATTATTTTATATTTCGAAATATTGACTAATATAGTAAATAATAGAAAATTTATCTTTACTAGTATCTTTTAATTTGCTATATATTTTTATATATAAATTAGAAAACAATTAAATGTTGTTTTTTATTTTTAGACAAATAATTTAATTAAGTAACAAAATTAAATTTTTAAATATTATCTTTGTATTTATACTAATACTAAATAGATAAAATAAATAAATTTATTATTAATAGTAGAATTTGTCTACAACAATAGCTATTATATTTTAGTTAAAACTTTGTTGTTCTATTTAATATACAATTATTACTTAAAAATCTACTATAAAATTAAGAACAACTTTATTAAAGAAAAGATACTATTAATACAAAAATATATAAAATAGTTTTATAATTTAAAAAAGTTTTAGCAAAATATTTTAAAAATGCTATTGTACAATAGACAAAATACTACAATCAAAAATATAAATTAAAGAGTTTTGCTATAAAAAAAATTATTATACTTTCGATTAGAAATCTAAAACAAAAAAAATCTAGTAAAAAGATATTGTACAAGTATATCGAACTATTTAAAATTAAAAACAAATTTAAGATACAAATTTATTGTTTTATTCTACTTAATATTTATCAAATTTATAATATTTTTTATATTTTATTTCTAAAATTATACTTGTATTATACTAACAATTAGTAGATAAAACAAATATTGCAAGTTTTAAAACTTATTAACAACAAAGTTGATAAGAAATTAAAGAAATTCTAGACAAAACTAAATTAAAAAAACAAATATAATATAAGATTAAATAAATAAATTAAGACAAAAAATATAATTAATAATTAAGAAAAGAGTTTCTAAATAATATTAATAAATTGCAAAAGAACTTTAAGAAACAAGCGTACAACAAACAAAAACAAAAAAGATAGTATAATATATATTGCAACAACAACAATTATATTAATAATAATTTACTTAATAGAATATTGCACAATTGTTAGTATATTATTGTTGTACAATTAAGTTATAAAAGAGGATTTCTTTATTCTATTATATAAAATATTAAAAAGAATAGAATTGTCTCTCTTAATATAAATGCTTAAAATATAGTTCGAAAATATAGCTATTTTATTATTATTTGTTAGTTAATAATATGTTGCAACAACTTAGTAAATTTTTAATATTTTATTAAATTTATTTTAAAATAACTAGAGACAATTCTTGAATTTATTTAAAAACAAATTATTAAATTTTTTAGAATTAACTATAGATAAGTTTTCGAAATTGTTCGAAGTATTTATATTTTCTTAAGAAAAACAAATTGTAAAAAATTTGTTTTATACAATTTTCTTTATTTTTGTTACAAACTTATTTTTGTTATTTGTATATATTTTTGGATTTTTTATTTTTTAAAAATATATAAACAAACAAAATATAAACTTAAATAAATAAAAATTTACTATATTTTTATCTAACAACTTTATTAACAATTTAGAGTTGCTAAAAGATTTAATTGCAAAGTTATAAAATTTTATAAAGAAATTTTTCAAACTTATTCTATTTAAATTAACAATAAATTTAGAGATAATTTGTTTTAATTTAATTTAATTTTCTTTGTTTTTGTTAATATTTTTTTATTTTTTTATTTTTATTTGTTTTAAATTCTAAATATATATTAGTAAAATATTAAAAAGCAGCTAAAAATATTTATGTTTAATACTTTTTTATAAAGTAGATTAATTAGTTGCTATATTTTAGCAAAAGTTTTATTCCGAGTTATTCTTGTTTTTGCAAATTTTTGTTCAAGTTTAATCTAATATTTTTGAGCAAAAATTAAATTTTATTTAAATTAACAAATATAAAATTAAGTTTAATTTGTTATTAATAAAATAAATTCTTTATTGTATTGTTAGTTTTTTAGTTTATAAACTATACTCTTTTGCACGCATTTTATTATTTTAATAAATCTATTTTTAATTTTAAGTTTTTACAATGATTAATAATAAATTCTTTTATATAATCTCGAAAGTATTTAACAAACTAAGAAATATTAACAACTATTATATTGTAAACGCAAACAAAACTTATTACAATATAGCAATTTAATTTACAATAAAAGATTCTGCAACAAATACAAAATTTTGTTTTTTTATAAATATATATATATCTGTCTATACAAGTTATATATAAAAAATTATTACAAACTGTAATATATTAGTTTCGCAAACAATAAAATATTGAAATTACTTATTCTTTTAATTTCTTAATCTCTTAGAAGATATAGTTAAAGAAAAAGAAACAAAAGATATATTAATTTAAGATTTGCACTATATATATAAGCTTTATATATTGCTATCTTTGCAATAATTTACTTATAGCAATAAAACAATTGCAATTAAGAAGAGTATAAAGAGAAAGAAAGAAAAAAAAAGAAAAACAATAATATTTATATTTATAATTTATTTAGCGTCTATGCAATATTAATTTTACTTTAAATTTTATTTAGAATTCTAACAATAACTAGACTGATCGCGTCGGGTCGGGTTATCGAGTTCGAATCAGATATTCGACCCGAATCGAGTCGAGTCGATTCCAAAAGTTAAAATCGAATTGTCGATTCAATTTCTAATATTAAAATCGACAATTCGATTCGATTTCTAGAGTTGAAATCGAAATTTAACTCGAAAAAACCGATTCGAATTGTTAAGACTACTATTTTTAGTAAATTTAATTATTTTTAGTAATAATTAATTATTTTTAGTAATAATTATTTAGTAATAATTATTTAATAATTTAACAGAAATAGTTTTTCTATTTAATTTAATTAATAAATATAGTAGATTATTTTTATATTATGTATTACTATTGTGCATTATCTAGAAAATAATTAAAAAAAACTAATTTTATACTATTTTTAGAATTCTTGACATTCTTGGCGATTTGCTTCGATTTCTAATATTGAAATCGAGAATCGAGTCGAATCGAATCAATTTGATTTCAAAATAATAGAAATGGAATCGAATTTTAAATCGATTCCTAATATTGGAATTGTCGGGTCGAATCGATTTCAATAGTTGAAACCGAAATTCGATCCGACGATTAGTCTAACAATAACAAACAACAAAACAATAATATATTATAGATTGTTATTGTTGCTATTATATTGTTTTATAGATTGTATTAAGTTAAAGTATAGATTTATTTTTATTAAACAAAAGACTTTTTTTCTTTCAATTTTCAAAGAGATTTAAAAAGATTTTTAACAAGTTTTTGTAATACTAATATTTAGTAGACACTTTTGTCTTTAATAAGATTAATATAGTTTCTTATATTACTAAAAATTAGTATTCTTAAAAAGAAGATAGTTGTAATATTATAGCGTTAACAACGCGCTAGCGTCTCAGAATATAACAAAGTATATAATTTCGAATATCTTTAAAAACTTCGAATAGTACAATACCTTTTTTAGATTAGAAAGCAAGAAATAGACTTATATATTATAACAAGTATTAAATAGAAAAAAAGTCAATCTCTTGTTGTTCTTTAATAGTTAGTTCTACTACTATCTATTTTAAATAGTTAAGATATAGTAATACAAGTCTATTATATCTTATGTCTTTTATATTTTAGTGCGCTAGCAAGAAGTAGACGCACTTGTATCTTACATATTAGCAAACTAACTTTCTTCGAATATTTAAAGATACTTAAATATTTGTTGTATAAATAAAAAAATAAACTTATTTTTTTAATAATTTTTTCAAAAAGCAAAATAAAATTTTGCAAATAAAAGCTAATTAAATATTGCAAACTTTGTTTTTGCGCTAAAATTAAAGTAATTATACAATAAAGATAGAATTATTTTTGCAAAAAATTAGAAAAAAAGAAAAACAAATATTAATTAATAAGTTAAAAATTCGATAAAATCTAATTGTTAATTGAATAGTTAAAAATACGCAATATATTTTTGTTGTTTCGAAAATCTAACTTCTTTAATAACAAACTTACTTTTATTTATATAATAAACTAATCTATATATAGTTTCTTTTTTAAATATAAATAATAATTCTACTTTACTATTTATTGCAATTAAAGTAATTATTTGTTATAGAGAGTTATTTTATATATTTGTTTTCTTTTTCTTTATTTAATTTAAGTTTATTTTTATTGTTATTTTTTCTTTTAACTATTTATTGTTGCAATTTAAATTAATTTTGTTAAGTTTTATTAATTAATTTTTCGATATTTATAATTTAAGAGTAATTTTTTTTCTTGGCACGTTATTTAGAATTAAAAGAGAATAATCTAAATAAAATAATGCAAATAAATAGTTTCTTAAACAAGTAACAATAGATTCTATTTAACTATTTTTAGAATCTTATTTGTTTTCGAAAAGTTAAAATTTTTAAAAGAAATATCGAAACTTTCTTAACTATATCTATAATAAAATAATTAATTACAAAAATTTTCTATTAATATTAGAAAATTGCAAAAAGCAATTTATATTTTAATAAAATTAAAACTAAATTATTAATAATTTTTCCAAAAAGCTTTAAATACTAATTAAAGATCTGTTATTTAATTTATTTTAAAAATTTATTATTAATTAAAATTAAAATTTATTTGTTAAACTTAAAAATATAAAAAAGATAATAAAAATTGCAATCTTTTGTTAACAAAATATTACTATTAGAATTATTTGCTAAAACTTATATATAACAAAATCTAAAAATGCAATTAATTAGCAACTAATTATATTTTTTGTTTTGTTTTATCTATTGTATTTAAAATTATCTTCTAATTTTAAATTATTTTGGTATTTTATTTGTAATAAAATAGAGCAAAACAAAGAGTAATAGATTTGCTATATTTGTTTAATCTAATAGTATTCTATAAAATTATACAAAATTAATTAAACAAATTAACTAGTTTTTTAAAGATATATCTAATTATAATAAAAAGACTTTCTATAACAATTTCAATTTATAATAATCTTAAGTTTTTAGAAGATTAAAAAATTTAAAAAATTTAAAAATTTAAAAAAATTTAGAAATTTCGATCAATTATATTTGCTATAATAATTGAATTTTAAGATTTTAATATTGTATTTTTTTTTACTATATATAAAATTCGAAAAAGTATCTATTATTAACAATAACTATTGCTTTAACTTTAATTAATAAAAATCTTAATATTAAAATATAATATATTTTCTTTTATTTTATATATTTTATATTGAATTTAATAAAATTTAAATTTTCTATATTAAGATTACTATTCGAAAACTTTTTTAATTGTTAAAGTATATTAATATAGATTTTTTTTAAATTATATTTATACTTAAGTTTTATATGCTAAAAGTATATAAAACAAAATTATATTCTATAATATTAATTTAAAAAAATAAAAATACAATAGTTAATAATATTTTTATAATTAAAATTTTTTAATTTAAACAACTAGAAATTAATTTAAACAATTTTATTTACAATTAATATATATATTTTATTACAAATAATTTTAAAATATATAAGTATATAAAAAAGATAATTTGTTTTCGAAATTATATTTTTTAAATTTTGTTTAACAAATTTTATTAAATTATACTATTTATTAAATTCTAATATCTAAAATTTAATATACTTTAACTTATATATACAATATATACAAAAAGAATTATATATACAAAAAGAATTATATATATAAATTAGATTTTCTTACAATATATAATAGATAGATAGCAATAATAATATATTGTTTGTTTTAATAATTTTTAGACTATTAAAAGATTAATTTTTTCAAGCTATATTACTTGTATTGTTAATACTTAAATAAAATACATATTAGATTTATTGCAAAACAAGTTTTTTAATAGAATTAAAAAAACAATTTTTTAACTTAAAAAACAACTTTATAATTAGAACAATTTCTAAATAATTATATTGTATTAAATTAATCAAGATTTTTATACAAAATCTTTTACAAATTTTGTATTTAAATAATTTTAAATTTTAAATTAGAAATTTTGTAATTATTAAAATTTCTGCTTTTATATAAAGAGATATCTTATTTTTAAATATATTGTAAAAATAACAAATATTAAATTGCTTTATTATATATTGTTACAATTCTAGACTAGACAGACTTTCCTCTCCAATTATTCTTCGAATATTTGCTCTCTAGCCTCGAATATACTACAAATAATATCTAGCGTCTTAATACTTATAGTACTTATATTTATTTTCTATATATAGTTAGTTCTGCATAGCTAGTATTTTTGTCAATTAACTATATACTAGCTATTAAAGCTCTAATTCTGATATAATACTAATTATCTCTGCAGATACAATTTTGCAAATGATACTCTAAAAATACTTATATTTGCTATTTGTTTTTTGCTCTACAAAACAAGTTCTAAATATAGAACTACTAAAATAGATACTTTACAAAACATAACTAAATTACAACAATAAATTTCTCTTAAACAATATATAATTTAACAAAATTTAATTTTGTTAATTCTTTAATAAATTTGCTAGAATAGATAAACAATAGACTGTTCTAACTACAATTTAGTAAATTTACTAAAATAAAATTAGTAAATTTGCTAAAATAGAGAAACAACAGACTGTTCTAATTACAATTTAGTAAATTTGCTAGAATAATATTAGTAAGTTTGCTAAAATAAAATCAATAAATTTGTTAGAATAAAATTAATAAATTTGCTAGAATAAAATTAGCAAATTTGCTAGAACAACAATTACAATACAATTTTGTTGTTGTTTTTAAACAATACTTTGTTTTTGTATACTAGAAGATTTGCTATATAACAAAACAATATTTTAAACAATATTTATTTTCGATATTAAAAATTTTGTTTTGCAAATAATATAAGTTCTTTAATATTTGTATAATATTAAATATATTTAATTTCGAACTTCTATTTTTGTTTATAAATATCTATACTATTTATATTTTATCTATATCTGCAATATAATTAACAAAAAAACAGTTTTAAAAAACAAAATTAAATTTAACTCTAGCAAAAATTGCAAATTATTTAAGAAACTCTTAAGAAATAAAAATTAATTAGATATTAATATTGTTTTTTATTACAATTATTATTCTATAAAAAATTTGTTAAATTAAAACAATTTTAGAGAAAATTTAGAACTTAAAAAATATTCTAATTTATTTAAAAACAATATATTCGAGTTTCTGTTATTTACTTAATTTAATTTTTACAAAACTATAATTAACAAACTAATTAAATTAAATTTGTTTAATAATATAAATCTATTAGATATATTAATTCCATTTTTGATATATTAATTGCTAGATATTAGTTTTGCACAATTTTGTAACAAATATATTAAAAAAAAACAAGAATAAGTTTAATTAATATTGTACTCTAGTTAATTAGCTTAACAATTTTAATAACAATGAACAAAAAATATCTTAACTTCTTTAAAAAGCAATTAAGAATAATATAGAGAAATAGTTTTAACTATTTTATAAAAATAGTATTACTATTGTCGAGTTTTAGGTTAATAAAAAATCAATTTCAACTCTATTTGCAAACTAAAGATTTAAATTAACTTTTTAAAAACTTATTTAAATTAAGCAAAATTAATAGTAAGTATTTGCAACAAAACAATATATTATTTTCGATATAAGCGCAATAATATTTTAGCTTAATACAATTTGTTCAAAACTATTCTATATTAACTAAAATAAGAGTTTTCTTTTTTTCGAAATAAAGAAACTATATTTATTAAATCTACTTATATAACGTATAACTTTAACAACAACATTCAATGTAATTACTCTTATAAACTTAATTTATAAGCAAAAAATTAATTTAATAATATCTATTTTGTTTATAATTTTAAATCGAAACTATAAAATATAAAAAACAATAAATACTTTTTCGATCTCTTTGTCTTTACTAAGAATTTCAAAAAATTTAAACAATAAATTATTGTACTAATTTCTAAGTTTAGCAGTATTTTTTAATATTTTGTTTTCGAGAAAATTAAATTTAGTTTTGCTGTTATTAAAATTATTAACAATATTTTTAGAGAAATTAAATATTGTTTGTTTAATAAATCTATTAATTCTTATTTAACAATAGATGATTTGCTTAAAGATCTAAATATTTAATAAGATAATTTAGACAAAAAACAATATAACTTTGTTAAAATTATATTGTTCGAATTTGCTATAAAAAATATTAAAATCTTTAATTAATATATTAATTGTTTTATATCTATAATAGTCGAAATTTCTATATTAGAAATTAATAAAATATATTAATTTAACAAAAGTTTAAACTATAGATTTTAAAATTGCTATATTATTTTAACAAATTATATTACTCTAAATTGATTTATTAGAATAATTTATAAAATCGATCTAAAACTTTAGCAGATAAACAACTCTTATTTAATAATTATTTAAATGTCTATTTATATATAAACTATTAATAATATTAGCAAATGCAATAATTGTATTAATATCTCTAAGCTTTCTAAATATATTAATATAAATACTTGCAATAACAATAGTTTTAATATATATATCTCTACTTGCAACTAAGAATAAAATATAAAAATATAATTTTAAACTTTTAAAAACAAAATTAAATCTCTAAATCTTTGTCGAAAATATCTTAAATCAAAATATAAATTATGTTATAAAAATATCTTTTGCAAAAACAAATTAGCTAAAATTAAAAATTAAATTTTTATTAAATTTAAAATTTATAATATTAGCAACTTTAAATTGATAGTATTTAGAGAAAAAAGTTTCTCTAATATTTTAAATAATAACTTAGATAATTCTAGCAAATTAAAAAATTAAATATTTTCGACAAAAATTGCAATTTAAAATAGAAACTAATAATTATAAGAAAAACAATAAAGAAATTTAAAATTATATTTAATTTATAAAATAGAATTTTGTTTGTTAAAATTAAGCTTAGTTCTAATACTATTAATAACAAATTGTTCAACAATTAGCAACTAGATTTTTATATTAAAATTTATTTAAATTAAGTTTATCTACTCTTTAATAAATATTATATTAAAATAATACTATTTATTAATATTAAAGTCTTTAATAGAGTTTTTGTTAATAGAAAGCTTGTTAAATTTTATAAACTTTCTATTATATTGTTTTAAAACTCTATTAAATTGTATCTAATTAATAACAAATTTGTTTCTAATATTATTTATATTGCTTAAATTATTATTAATCTTAATAAATATATTAATATTTTATAATATTTGTTAATTAAACTGAAACAATTTGCAATTGTTTTCGATATATTTTGATTTAAAAAATATAATATACAAATTAGAAATAATATACAATTTCTTAAATTTAACTCTAATTACTATATAAAATACTGTTTGTTAAATTAATAATTATTAGAGATCTTTAGTAATTAATACAAACAATTCGAATATTTATTTTTGAATTTTTTTAATAAAGTTAATATCTGTTAAATAAATATTTCTGTATTTTTGAAACTTGCTATTAAAGAAAACTACAAAATAGTTATAATACTGTCTAAGTATTTTGTTATATTAAATTAATTAAAAAAAAAAAAATCTAGTTTGCGTTGCAAACAACAATATAATTATAAATATTATAGCTATTATTCTCGATAACTACAACAAGTTCTATATTAAACTTAAATAAAATTCTTTAAATATAAAATAACTTAAAAAGCAAATATATTCGAAATTTAAACAATAAATTAAACTTTTTAATTTGCAAGAAATTAATAAATTGTTGCTTAATAGAAGCATTAATTATATTATTAATTTTATTTCAAAAACAACTTTTTCGATTAAAAAAGTCTACAATATATTTTGTTAAAAAAAAATTATTAGAGTCTATCTAAATAATATAAAGAGTAAAAATTAAATTCGCAGTAGTATTTTACAGTATATTGTTTTTACTTTTATAGTTAAAAAGTCTAATAAAAATTTATATATCTGTATAAATTATAGAGATTTTAATACTCTAATAATTAAGAATTGCAATACTCTACTATTAATTCGAGAAATTTTGCAACAATTATATAAAATTAAATATTACAATAAATTTGATATTATTGTTGTCTTTAACAAAATTTAAATATATTTTAATAATAAATACAAAATAGTCTTTATTATTTGTTATAATTTGTTTAAGTATATTGTAATATCTTTTAAGTTATATAATATTTCAATTATATTTTAGTTTTTTATTAATAAAATTCTTAGTTTCTATCTAAACAATTTCTGTATTATCTATATAGATAATATCTTAATCTACAGTAATATCCAAAAAAATATAAGAATTATATAAATAAAGTTTTTATTAAACTTTATAATACAAATTTTTATCTAAATATTAATAAATATATCTTTTTTATTAAACAAGTTAAATATCTAGATCTAATTATTTTTATTAAAGAAATTCGAATAGATTTCGAGAAAATTAAATATATTTTTAAGTAAGAAATTTTTATTTGTATATATAATATATAGATCTTTTTAGACTTTATTAATTTCTATTAACAATTTATCTATAATTATTTAAATCTAATTAAATCTTTGTTAGTATTTAGTAAGCTTAAAAACAAAAATCTTAGTTTTCTATAACAATTTAATAATTTTGAAAATCTTATATTTAAAGTTTTTAAGAAAGTCTTTATTAATTAATCTATTTTTTATTATTTTAATCTTAATCTAGAAATCTAAATTAAAAATAATATTTTTAACTTTATAATTGCTATTATATTTTTGCAAATAAATTTAAATAAATTGCTCTATTTAATAATTTATATATTTAAGATTATATTGTTTGCAAAATACAATTACAAAATCTATAATAAAAAACTGTTAACTATTGTTTGCGCTTTTAAAAAATAGTATTTAGAGTATATCGATATATTTGTCGAACAATTTATTAAAATTATTATTAATTATTGCAATCTAAAATATTTTATAATTATTAAACAACTTAATTGTTGTTAAGTTTGCTAGATCGAATTTTTATTTAAATTTAACTTTAAAATTATCTATTAATTAGATATATTAAATATAAAATTAGACAATCTAATTAGATAATTATAGAATTTGTTTGTTAATAAAAACAATTCTTGCAATTAATTTTAACAATATATAATTTTTAAACAATATAACTTAAAATTAAATATAGTTAAAGTTGTTGTATTAATCTTGCTACTATTAAATATTATTTATAATCTAATAATAAAATTAGTCTATTTATTTCGAAACTCTATTAAGTTTAAACTAATTGCTAATAAAAGAATTGCAAAAGTTTGCAAAAAATTTACTTAAATTTTGCTAACAACTAACAAAAATATGGAATTATTTATATTTTTATTGTTTTTAGTATTTGTATTACTTAAACAAAACAAACTTTATTTTGCTAGATCTTTTTTTTTAGTCTTTTTGCTTATTATTGTTGTATTTATAATTTTTTAGTTTATAGTTTTTTTGTTTTTAGCTATTAATTTTTTTTTGAACATATTTGTTTTGTCTACAATTAAGCTATCTTTATTTGCAATTTCTTTTATAATTTAGTTCTTATTTACTATTACAATTAATTTAATAGAAAAGAAAAAGTCTAAGATAGAATTTAATTTTGAAATTTTTGTTTAACAAATATTAAAAATATATTTATATAACAAAAAAATAAAACAGATTATTCAAATTAAAAAAACTAATAAATAAAAAAATTTAGTTATTTTTTGCAATACAATTAAGCTGAAATTTAAGAACTATATAATAGTCGAATATTTAACTAAATATTTAGATTGAATAACAATACTTATAAAAATACAATATTACTACTATTAATCTATACTATATTTAGATATTAAAAAAAATATTAAAAGCTGTTCGATTTGCAAATATATTAAATTATATTGCAAATATAAATATAATCTATTAAAGTTTTTATTTATTTTAGATTATTATTAACAAAATATATTCTGCAATTTTATTATCTTTCTGTTATTATATTGTTATAAAGAAAAGATTTTTTAGTATATCTTAGTAATAGTTAATAGATTATTTAAAAATAAGAAATTTATATCTATAAACTCTTTAAAAATTAAAATTATTATTTAGATTTTTATTAAATTTGTCTAATATATTAAAAGTTTTTCAGCTACTATTGTTTTTAATAGAGATACTTAATTTATTGTTTATTTCTAATAATATTTTTGCAAAAAATTAAAAACTAAAACTAAATTGTTAATTGCGTTCTATTTAGAAATTAATAATTAAATTAATAATATTAATATTGCTCTTAAACAATATCTTTAAATATATATATAGTACAATTAAAATAACTAAGTTAATTATTTTATTAATATCGAATTTGTTACAAACAACTATATTAGCAAGTCTATTAACTTATTATTTTTATTTGCTATTAAAAACTATCTATTACAATTAGATCTAAAATTATTTAAATAATTAATAATTATATTTACAAACTAGAACTATTCGAGTTAATAAAAATTTATTTAGTATTTTATTTATAACTTCTATATTTTAACAAAAACAAATTTCTGTTAAATTAGCAAATTAAGTTTTTGTTGCTTGTTAATATTGTTAACAATATTAATAACAATAATTTCGAATACTATATTAAAGATATCGAGATATTATAATACAATATATACAAAAATAACAATAATATAGATTTAAATTTAACTATTACTAATTACAGATACAAAATATTATAGTATTAAATTCTTTTTATAGATTATATAAACTACAACAATAGATTTAAATAACTAAACTATTTTAAAACTAATAGTTGTTCTAATTTTGTTATTAACTTTTATTACAAATATTTAAATACAATCGAATTTTACTAAATATTTAAAATATTTTTTGATTAAAAATCTAATAAGTAGAATAGTTTATATCTATATATTTTCTGTACTTTTTTATTACTGTTGTTAAAATATTGTTTAATATATATCTATAGTTTTTGTTGTTGTATTTAGAACTAATTTCGAAAATATATTATTAATATATTACTATTGTCGGAAGTTATCTGTTATATATTTGCAATTAAAATTAAATATTTTTTTAAAATTAAACTTATTCGATATATTGTTTTGTTTTTTGTGTTAATTAATAAGAATCTCGAAAATATATTATTAATATACTATTGTCAAGAGTTAGTTAATATATATTTGCAATTCTTGTTGTTGTTTTTATAGTATTTTTGTTAGAAATTTTATAGTTGTTTCTTCTAAAGATTCTTTAAATAAAAGTTAACTTAATATTTTTAAATATATACATAACTATATATAAATTGTTGTCAAAATATTTTTATATTATTTTCTTTCTCTATATTGCAGATTTAGATAAACGTATTCAAATATAGTTAAAATTCGACAAATTTTAATTTTTTAATCTTGCTATTTTCTTTTGTTGTTGTTAATCTTTCTCTCAAATTACATAACTGATCGATCTCTATTTTGCTATCGATTTTTCGATTTTTGTGTTATATAACTCGGATTTTTCTCTTAGAATTAGAGTTAGTAATCTTTTATATTTATTTTTATTTTTTTATATTTAATATTTTTTTATATTTTATTTATTTTCTCTTTTCTCTCGATTTTGTTGTTGTTTAACAAATTGTTCGGAACTCGATTTTTGTTGTTCGACAATTACTTAATATTTGATTTCGAATATTAGATTGTATTCGACAAATATATTTGATACTAATCAAAAATAGTCGAGAATTAACTAGAATACTATTTGCAATATATATATTTTTTGCTTAATATATTACTGTTTTTTGTATATTTTATTTTAAAATTTTCGATAATTTTTTTCTACTTAACAAATTTATTCTCTTACTTAATATATATCGAAAATTTTAGTTTTATTATTAAATAATACTTAATATATATTTAATATTAATCGAAACTTGTATTTAACAAGCACTCAAAATTAATTAAAATTAATTAAAAATACTAATTGAGAGATTCGATATTATTTTCTCAAAACTTGCAAGTAAAAAAAAAAGTAGTATTACAATTTTAGATTAGATAGATTTTGTTTTTTAATTATTTTTCGAGTCTTTGTTCTCTAATCTCGACTATACTATAAATAATATCTAGCGTCTTAATACTTATAGTATTTATATTTATTTTGTATATATAGTTAGTTCTGCATAGCTAGTATTCTTGTCAATTAACTATATACTAGCTATTAAAGCTCTAATCCTAATATATATTTTGCAAAATTATTATTATATTTTAAAAAAAAATAGTCGAAATACTTAATTATATAAAGATTTTGCTATATATAATATATATAATAAATTTTTCTGTTACTATTAAAGAATTGTAGAATACTATTCTCTCTAATAAGTTAATAAATTTATTAGAAAAAAATAATATTAACTTTAAAATTAATTAACTATTAAAACTATTAAATTTTAATTTAAAAACTTTTTAACAAAAGCAATTTTATTTCTTTTCTAACAATAATTAATTACTTAAGAATTAAATACTTAATATTTTATATTTAATATATTTTTAATTAATATTCGAGTCTATTTTTAATTTAATTAGTATTAATTATTATTCGAAAAAAAAAGATACAAAAAATATATAAAATTTAATAAAAATACTATTAATTAAATTATTAAGTTTAAGTTTAAAAAAATATATATAGAGAATACTATTATTAATTTTTGAAAGAATAGATTAAAAATATTTAACAATAATAAGATAAAATATAATCTATATTATATATCTTTAATTAATTTTAACAATATTATTAGAAGTAATATTGTTAAAAGTAATATTAATATCAAAATTAATATATTAAATATTTTAGTAAACTTTTAATTTTTGTCTATTTTTATAAACTTAATTAAAATACTTTTAATATTATAAACTATAATATTTTTTTAATTTAAAATTTCGATTTATTTGCAAAATTTATTAATAGAAATTCGAATTTAAAATATTAAAAATCTTAAAATAGAAACTAAATATAAAATTTTAATACTTTATTGTTTTTCTTAATTTTAAAATATAGATAACAATATAGTTTCTTTATTTTTTTATTTTTTTTGTTTTCTTTTTTGCTCTTTTTTTATTTATATACTTAAGTATTTTCTTGTATTCTAAAATTATAGTTAAAGATATATTATACAATATTAATTATACTTAAATTATACTTATTTAAATAAACTAATTTTTTTTGTTTCTATTATTTAATAAGAATATAATATTTTAAGAAAATATCTTTTGCAATATATTTAATATTATTTCTTTTAACAATTAATAAAATTAATAAAATATTTATAATATTTAAGAAAACTCTATATTAAAGATATTTTTACTTTAAGATTTTTTACTTAATATATTAATTCTATCTTTTTTACAATTTGTAGCAAATCTTTGTTTAATATTTTTTTATTTTCTTTTTGTAAAAAATATTTTAAATATATTATTTAGCAATTACTTTATTTTTTGTATTTTATATTTTATAAAAATTAAATTAATAGATAATAGTATTTTAGTATTTTTTATATTAATTGTATTTTTGTTTCTTTTTGTTTTTAATATTATTTTATTATTATTTTTATCTAATACTTAATTTTGTTTTAGAATATTTAGAATTTTAATGCTATATTTTAATAACATATTTTAAATATTATCGAGTTTGTATTTTAAATTTTTATTATTAATAATTAAATTTTTTTAAATATTAAAAGTCTTTAATATTGTATTTAATAGTATTAAAGTTAAAATAAATTGCAGAAAAAGTTTTTTTAAAATATTTGTTATCTTATACTCTTTTTACTTTTTTAGTTAATATTTAAATTAAAAATATTTAGATTTGTTTTTTTTTGTTTTAAATTTAATTTCTTATATTAATTAGTCGAATTTTTTTTAAAATAACAAATCGAGCAATATAAATTTAATTAATTTTCTTTAAATATTAATAGTATTATATTGTTTGGATCTTAATTAATAAAAAATCTTAATTCAATTTTATAATAGTAGTTATTTTTTTTTAATATAGAATAAATTAATCTCTATATATTTCGAAGTATATTATATTTTCGATTTACTACTTTCGATATCTATTTTTTAAATTTAAATTTTTTTGTCTTTGTTAATTTTTTTTGCTTGTTATTTTTTTTGCAATTTATAAAAAAAAAACTTTTTTACAATAGATTTTTTTATTAATATTTAACTTAGTATATTTTTTTGCTTTAAATACTCTTATATTATTTTAAAAATAAAAAAATAAAACATATTAATCTTTTTGTTCTATTAATTTGTTTTATTAAATTATTAACATATTTTTGCAATAAACAAAAGAAATATTTAAATATAGATTTTCTAAATATTTAAATTATTAATATTTAAATTATATATATTTGTACAAATTGGAATTCTTAAATAGAAACAATTTTTAGATCTTTTTTTTAAAAAAAAAATATATATATATATTTTTTGTTGTTTTTAATTATAGAAACTGCTATTAACTAAATTTATTCTATTGTTTTTAATAAATAATTTAAGACTATTATCTATTGTTAAATATATTTGTAATTTTGTTTATATTAATTATTTTATTAATATAGACAATTATTTTTGAAATTTTTGAAATTTTTTTAACTTGTATCGACAATTGTTACGCTAATACTTTCTACAAAGATATTAAAGATAGTTCTACTATTAAAGAAATCTATAAATATCTTTAGACAATGCTAGCAATTACTTAATTACAAGAGTTTGCAACTTAAATAGTTGTAACAATAAGTTAAAACTTAAAATAAATTAAACACAATTTATAAAAGAGTTGTGTTCGATTTTCTATATACTAAAAAATTATTGATTGCTTGTTTTGCTTGTTTATTAAATATAACAAATATAATTGTTTGCAATGCTTGCTTGTCGAATATATTAAATATTATATTTAGAATACTTGCTTCTTAAGTATATCGAATATAATAGCAAATTTGTTTCAAAGATATAGAATCTAAATTACTAATATAGCTTAAATAAGCTTGTAATACTATCTTTTTTTTTCAAAGTTTTTGTTTCGAAATTTAATATCTCTTTACTATATTTTCTAGAAAAATTAATATTAGAAATTTCTTTTATCGAAAAAAAGATTTTTTTAACGCTCTAAATTCGATATCTCTAGCAATATATTTTTGTTGTAGTTGTACAATATTTGATAAAATCTATTGTGTAGATAATAATTCTAAAATATATTTAAAATATATGCAATCTAATTGTAATTATAATTTAACAATTTCTTTAAATTCGATTAAACAAATTTATAAAGAACAAATATACTTAAAAAAAGAAATGCGCAAAATGCGTACTAAACTAAGTCGACTAAAAAAATAGCTTAACTTTCTGAAAAATGAAAAGAAAGAAATAATTGTAACAAAATAGATAAATATTAATAATTTAAAAATAGATAAAATATATTTTATTGAGTCTATTGCAAAAATTTCTAAGTTGCTATTTAATATATTGTTTGAACAATTTTAATTTTTAATTATCTAAAATTAAAATATTGTTTTTATATCTTGTTTTAATAAAAATTCTTAGAAAATTCTAATCGCAATTAAAATTTTTCTTTGATTTCTATATATTTTCTAAAATAGAATATCTTTTTTACTTAATAAAATACTTTTGATTTTTCTATTTTAAAATTTCTTCGATCTCGAATTGTTTCTCTTTTTGTAAATAGAAATAAAAAATATTCTATAAAAACGTAATTAAATTTGTCGATTTTAACAATAAAATATAAAATCCTAAAAATACTTTAGTATTCTTAAATAAGTTGAGTTTGTAATTAATTAATTTTTTAGTTTTTTTAACAAAAAACAATTCGATTTTAATATAGTTTAATTTTCTACTTAATTTTCTTATCTTAAGATTTTTTGTAAAAAGATATATTTTATCTTTTTTTTTAGCTAAAATATTATTTTTTGTTTCTTATTTTAATACTTAATCGACTTTTTTTGTATCTTTGATATATTGTTATATATCTTTTTTAATATTGTTATTTTTTTAATAACTAATTATACTAATAGATATATATGCTCTTTTTCGAAGAAATTAAGTTTCTTACTATAATTGACAAAAAATAAAGTTATTTTAGTAATATTTAAAATCTTTGCATTAAGTGTTAGTTGTATTATAAATAAAAGTAATACTTAATTATTGTAAATATTGTTAATATAATATTTTAAATATTATTTAAGGCTCTAATTTGTCTATTCTATCTATCTATCTATAATCGAATAGTAGATAGTAGATATTCGAAATCTTGTATCTAATATTAAGATAAATATCTTTTAATAGTTAGATATAAAGAGCTTGTCTCTATTACTAATTAATCTTTTAAATATATTATAATATTATATAATTTAATTTAATATAATATATTTTAGTTATTTTGCGTTAAACTTCTCTTTGTATACAATAATATATAAGTATTTAATAAATTTATCAACTATTATTAATATCGAATTATATCTATTTTTAGTTGCTGTATTTGTCGATCTAAACAATTTAATAATAAAATATATTGTAATTTTATTTTATAGCAACTTAGATAGTTTCTAATATTAAATTTTGCTATAACTTATATATATATTATATTTGTTTTGCTAATAACTAAAATATTGTTTAGTATATATCTTAACAATTTGTCTTATTTATAAAAACTAACAATACTAATATAAAAACTAAAAAGTTTTTGTTATTTTCGAATACTTTTGCAATAATTTGTTATAGTACTCTTTTATATATTTATCAATTTTGTCGATAAATATTTGAAGTTTTTTTTTTTTATAAAAAACTTTTCTATATTATCTCGAAGTATTTGTAGTATTGTATTTAGTTTATATTTGTTTACTAATAGCAATTTGTTTTTGTTAATTGTAAGTATATTAAATTTAAACAATTTTTTTATTTTTATATAATTTTTTTTTTGCTAAGTATGTTTGCTCTACTATTATTTTGGTCTAAAATATATTGTATTTTAAACTTGTACTTTTTAAGTTTTTCTAATTATTATATTTGTTTTTTGTTTAATTGTTTAATAATAATAAAGTATACAAGATTTTTATAATTTATAAAAATTATAAATTTTAATAATTTTTCTATATCGACGATTTTTTCTAGAACTCTAAGCTACTTTAAGTAGATTAGCAAAACTAAGCACTTAAGAGTTACTATGCTCTAAATTTGACATTTGCGATTATTTGAATACTTAAAACTTTTAAACAATATTCTTTAAATACTTTGCGAAAAATCTTGCTTAATTAACAAATTTGTATTTTTGTAAAAAAACTCGATCTTGTATTTGTTATATATTTAAAAATATTGTTAACTCTACAAATTTGTTATATACAAAGTATATATATTGCGTTAAATTTTATAATTAATTTATTGTTTTTACTAATATTAATTGCAATTGCAATATTTGCTTGTTAAAATAAACTTTTTGTTTATATTAATTTTATAGCTTATATAGATATTGTTTGTTTGTTTGTTACTCTACAACTTTAAGCGTTAAAAATACACTATATACTAAAAGAGCTCTAAGATATTGTAAATTGCGTAGTATTATTAAAATAAGTTCGAGATACAAATATTAAAAAAATATTTGTAGTTTAATGTTATTAACTTTATTAGTATTGTAGATATATTAATAGTTTACAATATAACAAAGAATTACAATTTAAATTTAACTAATTAATTAATTAAGTTCTATTGCTTCTTTGCAATTATTTTTGTGTATTATTATAATAGTAATAACTTAATTATTAATTATTAATTTTTGTTTGTAAGATATAGCAATTTAATTGTTGTATTAATTTAAAATAATTGTTTGCATTATATACAATCTTAGAAGTTGTACTAATATCTATATTGTCTTTATTATATTATTTGCTAATATAATATATTAAGTTTTGCTTTCTTTTAATAGACAATTTGCATTAAAATTAAATTTAATTTTCTCTTTTTAATATTATAATTTTAATTGATTTGTTATCTTATTTAATATACTAAATTGTTTACTTTTTATATCTAAAAAATTGTTTGTTTTTGAAACAATTCTTCTAATATTATAAGCAATAATTAGTTTAAACTTAATTAAAAAAAGACTATATATTAATAGATTTATATTTGAAGTTGTATCTTTTTCAATATTAATATAATTTTTAATATTATTCTTATTTACTTTTGTCTAGTTGTTTTAATTAAGAGTCTTTGAAATATTAATATATTTTTAACAATATCTTAAGAAAGATAAAAATTTATTAATTTTTTTCTATATATTAACAATTCGATTTGCAATTAATTTTTTGTTAATTGTTTATAATTAAATATTATTTTGAGTATTTACTCTATTTAAATATTGCAAATTTTTATTGTCTTTATAATCGAATTTGAAATTATTGTTGCTATTAATATAATTGTTAATCTAAATATATTAGAATGTTAACTCAAAGTTTAACTTAATTGTTTGTACTATATTTACTTATATTAATGTTAGCTTTATATCTTTGTATATCTTTAATTAATTTTCGCACAATAGTTGTATAGATAAACATATTTACTTTATTATTGTTATTCTCTTTATTATTGTAACAAGATAGGAATAGAATTCTAGTTAGTAGACAATTATAACAACAAAGACTTATCGCGATATATATATAAATCGCACTATACAATCTAATAATATATTAAGTAGCTAAGATTCTAAGATTTAACTAGAAGAGATCGCATATATATTGCAAATAAATTGCTAATATTAATAATAAACATTCTCAAATTTATAGTCTAATATTATTTAGTTATTCGACTATATACAACTCTCTTCTTTTTAATAATCGTCTTTTGATTACTAAATTAAGAAACTTTTGTTTCTACTTGTACAAAAGTTGTAATAAAAAAATAAAAAAATTGCTCTTATTTTTTTAAGATTATCAAGTTAAATCTCTTGTTTCTTTTGTTACTCGAATCGATTGCGTAAAAAACGTAATAAATCAATTCGCATAAAGCTTTCTTCAAAATTAAAAAAATTATTTGATCGAAACTAAGTATTTGATAAAGTTAATTGTCGTAAATCTTGCTTACTCTTTAGAGACAATAACAATAATAATAAGCTTTTTTAATTTAAATTTAAAAGATTAATTTAAGAGAAAAGTAACAATAATAAAGTAAGTTGTTGTTGTTGTATTTGCGTTAAACTCTTTAAAACAAAAGATAAATATATAATTTTAAACATTATTTCTAGTTTCGAGATATTTAATCTAAATTGCTAATTTAGTCTTAATTTATAACGTTTTTTCTTAATTTTGAATTAAAATAACAAAATCTTCTTTTCTTTGTTAAGATAAACAATTAAAAATTCAAATCTTGTTTTCTTTTTATAGTTAGTTAAATAAGAATCTAAATTGTTCTAAATATTAAGTTAATAAATATTAAGTATCTTAAAGTTCTTAAACGTTATAAATTGTATTTACAAATAAAATTTAAATACTTTATTTTTTAAATTTTAAATTTTTCTTTATATTAATTTTATGTAACGTATTGCATGTTTTTAAGTTTGCTTTATTAGACAATTAAATTTCTTTATATCTTTAAATAATTTTTTTAATTTTTTTATTACTTTTATCAAGTTTTAAAGCATACGTTCTATAATAATATTTTTAATATTAAATGTAAAAAAAAAGTTAATAGCAATTTTAAAACAATAAAATATATTAATTGAAGATAAATTTAACAAAGTTAAGTTTTAATAAGTTGCAACAATATTACTTCTTGTATTTATTTAAAAATTCTTTAAAGTTTTTTTATCTTTTAATAGAGTTACATAGACAAAAAACATTTTAATTTTTGTATTAATTTTAATTTCTAATTTGCAATAAAAAATTTAAGATTGCGCAATTCGCATATTTTTAAATTAACAAAATATATTTACTTAATACAATTCTTATTTTAGCAAATTCTTCTTTGTTAATTTAATTTCTAATATTTCTTTATTTTGTTATTCTTTTCTTATTGCTTTTTGTAGTTATATATCGATCTAATTATAAAAATTATTTAGCAAATATTTCTCGCAAAACAAATTATTTTATGCGACAAAAAAAACAATCGACTACAATTGCTAAAACTCTTAATAAACGTTTTAATTTATATTAAATCGAAATAACATTTTGACATTTAATTTTTATACTTTTTAAAAACTAACAAATAAGATATTGTTAACAATTTATATTTGTAATTGTCTTATAAAAGCATATATATTATATAAAAATCTAAATTTACTTGCATTATTATTTGCAATATAGAGAACAAACAATTAATAAATTTTTTTTTTATTAATTGTTGTTTTTTCGTTAATAATGTAATATTATTTGCAATTTGTTTTAAAGTTGCAATTATATCTAGTACTTCGAATTAACAATCAAATAAGCAAATTAATTTTAACAAACAATTATTCTATGCTAATTTTATTTCGTTAAATTAATATTATCTATTACTCGAAGTTAAACATCAACTTACTAAAAATTATTAGATAAAAAAATTAACTTTTTTTTCTTATAAACGTATTGCTTTAAGAGATCTTTAAAAACAAGCAAACAAATACTAAACTTAAAGTTTAATTTATTTTGTCTTACAAATGCTAAAAAATTGTTTTGTTTTTTGTAACACTAAATTATTTGTCTCTTAATTTAATTATTAAAGACTCAATTTATTTTTAACAAAAATTCTAGCTTTCTTTAATAAGCTATGCAAACAATCAATTTTAATATAATTATAACTAGATTTTTTTCTTGCTTCTTTATTGATATAGCTAATTTAATTAATTAAAAAACTTTAATTAATATTATTGAACAATAGTTAATTTAATATTGCAAATTTATATTTACTTTTATATATAAATAGTTTTTTGCATTGTTTTTCTTATTTGTTAAAATAAAAATAGCTATTGTCTTTAAAAAGATTTTTGCAATTTTAATAATTAAAGTACGTAATTTTGTTGTATTAACAACTTTAAGTAATTTAAGATTTAATAAAGATAATCATAATATTAAATCTTGCAATCGTAATAACAAAGAAGAAACTTCTTTAAAAGAATTTAGTTTTTAGTTTTTTTTTTTGCTTTATTTTTTGTAAATCTTGTTATTTTTAAACTTCGACTTTAATTTTAATTAAAAAATTAACAATTTAAATTCTTTCTATTTGTTGCTTTAAGTTCGCGTTCTTTTTGCATTTTTTACAAAAAAAGACAAAATTGTTTAAACTTTTGTTTAACAAATTTTTTTCAACTTCGTGTTTAAAATTCTTATTAAATTATACTTTTAAAAATAATTTTTTATTTTAATTTTTAAAAGCTTTTGTTTGATAAATGCTATTATATTTTTGAACTTTTTAATATTTACTTTATTGTAATTCTCGATTATATAGTTAGTAATATATTTCGATTCTATAATGCGATATTTAAGTCGATTGCACACAATTTAATTTAATTTTTTCAAAATTCTTTGTAAATTTTAGCGTTTTTTTGTTATTTGCAATATTGCTTTAATAATTAATTAATTTACATTTTTAAACAATATATTTGCAATTTTTAATAATTATAGTTTGCGAAATTAAATTCGATTATTTTAAATTTGTAGCTTTTTGTTTTAATTAATTTCTTGTGTTACGTTTTTTAATTTTTGTTATAATAAGTTACTTATTAATATTTGAGCGTTCTTATTAACTATTTATTACAAATCTTGCGTTTAATTCTTAATTATTTTTAAAATATTTAGAACTATGTTTCGAAAAATTTTTAAACGTTCTTTTTTTTTATTACTAATAGCTTTATTATATTAAAGCAAAATGTTAACTACTTAAATATAAATGCGATTTCTAATAATTAAATTGTCTTTTATAGATTAAATAATTGTTTTTTGCAATTTGATTTAAGTTTAAATTTAAAAAGTTTGACGCTACAACGTTTGTAATTACTACGATAATGCTTACTAATTTTGTGCTTAAAATAATTTAATCAAAAAAGTTAATTTTTAATTACAAAAAAAATATATTGACGTTATTAAATTTTAATTTGTATCTTGTTTAACAAATATAAGTTGTTGCTCTTTACAAAATCTTCTTGTTAATATAAATAATAATTCTTATCTTTAATCTTAATTTTTTAATAAAGATTAAAAAGTTTCTTTTGTAAAAAATTGTTTACGTTTAGTATCTTGTAATTCTTGCTCTAGATTTACTATAACACAAACTTAATAAAGAAAGATTTATACAAAAATAATAAATTAAAAAAAAAAAATTTGCAAACAAAGAATCAAATTATTAAGTTGCTATATTTTTATAAATAAAACAATAACTTGTTTTAAATGTCTAACAAATATAAAGTTTTAAATGCAAAGAATCTTTATTTATAGACTTAATTGTTGTTTGCAATATTTATATTATTAATTACGCAAAAAAATTATATTAGTATTTATTTATATATTAATTTATAAACAAGTATAAAGCTAATATAATTAACGTGTAATTTTGTTATTTTTATTGTTAAAAAATGCTATATAAAAAATAATTAAAACTTGTTCTTTATAATTTAAAGAAATTCTTAAAATTTTAAATATTTAAGTCAAAACTTGTTATTAATACTTTTAGATCGCTTTCTAGTTGTTAATTTTAATTAATTAAAGTAAACGAACAAATGCTAATACTATTTGCTTGCTTCTAATTGATCGAAATTGTTAATATTTCGACTTTTTGATTTTTTTGTCTTTTTATTTGTTTTTTTCGAATGCTTAAAATTATAATGTCTTGTAAATTACTTTACGTAATTAAATTACTTTTTAATATTTATAAATCGATAAACTTTATATTAAAACTCTTGCAAATAAAACAAATATAAAGATTGCAATTTTTTCTCTTTTTAAAAAAATCTTACACTTCTATATAATTTAAATAATTGTAATAAAATAACAATAACATAATAATTGCAAACAATCTTTTATTGCTTTAATCAAATTAATTTTTTATCTTTTATATAAAATTATCTTTTATTTTCTTATTTTTGTCTCTTAATTTTGCGAAGACTTAAAGATTTTAAATTTTTGCTACATATCTTTTTAATCAATTACCTAAATAAGTATTTTTAAGTCTTGTATTATTAATTTCTTTCAAAATATAAAAGTCTTTAATTCTATTTTTTTCTCTTATTTTAAAAAGATCTAATTATTAAAAAAATAATTTTATATTGTATTTTTTATCGAACTTAATATTATATAATAAAATCAAGTCTTTAATTTAAAATAAACGCGTTAACAATTAATAATTATTATCGAAGAAATTCTTGTTCGCTTTTTTAAAACAACAAAGACGCAAAGCTACTTTCTAAATATTTTTATTTCTTTTTTTTAATTCTTTTGTTCGTAGCGTTAATAAATTTGTCGTTAAGCAAACTTTCTCTTAATTTATAATATATTAAATTAGATACTTTATTTCGATCGACAATACAACTTTGTACTTAAACTTAAAACAAAACAATATTTTTTTAATAAATTTTTAAATTGTTGTTTTATTAATTTACAATATTGTGTGCAAATGTTGTAATTAATTTGTAAAAACTTTCTTAATTAGTTTAAACAAAACATTAACAATAAATTTATACTTTTTTATTATTATTTTATTTGCTTGTAAGTAATAAGTTAATATTGTTATTTTTTTAACGTTATATCTCTTTAGAAATTTAGTTGTTATATCGACTTTATTTTTAAATTTGTTGTTTATAATTATCTTCTTAATATATTTATATCGACAAAAAATATTTTTTTACAAAAATTTTACTATAACAAATACTTTAAGATTTAGAATTGTCTTAACTTTTATTTATTTTATTAAATTATTTCGAACAATTATTAAATTTACTTTAACAAATGTTTTTGCAATTAATATATAAATGCAATCTACAACAATCTTTTTTTACAAATTAAAAATATAAGTCGAATATATAATTTTCTTTTATTTATTAGAAGTTTTTTGCTAATATTTATCGCAACTTGCAACATATTTTTTGCAAAAATTAAATAAATTTTATTATTAATATTAATCTACAACGCATTAATAAATGCTCTCTTTTTCTTTATAATTACTTTTGTTATACAAGCTTTTTATAATTTAATTTTTGTTTTCTATCTAATTTACTACTTTACGTAGAGATATATTCTTATTTATCTTTTAAAACAAACGCTTTTCTTTTATTAAAAAATAAAAAATATAATTCTTAAACTTGCAAAAGTTTTTCTAATTTATATTTGATTTTTGCAACAAAATTAAATATCAAACAATTTATTCGAATTTATCGAAATATTTGTTTTCGAAAATGTTTTTGTTTTCTTTTAATATTATTATTTGTACAAGGCAAACGCAAATATAATTCAACTAATTGTTAATAAAATTATTAATATTTTTTTTATTAATTTTGTCAATATTGTCGAACAACTCTTTTGATCTTCTTAAAAGTTTATTAATTGTTATATATTTTTAATTAAATATATATTGTATATTAAAGTCGAAAAAACAAATTTAAATTAATTAACAAATTATTAAAGTATTAAGCAAATTTGTCGCAAAGCAATTAAGTTAAATTATTAAAATATTTGCATTAATTTTAATTATAAATTGTATTTTATACAATTAAAATTGCACTTTCTTTAAGATCTTTATAAACTTTTGATATTTTTACTTTTTAATATTGTATTAAAATTCTTATTTGTTTCAAAGTTTACTCTTATATTATAAAAAATATTTTCTCTTTGTTATTGTATTAATTTGTATTAATACAATTTCTTAATCTTCTAAACTAAAATCTACAATTAAAATAATTTTGTTAATCAAAATAAAATAATTTAAAATGCGTATTGTTAATGCATTTGTTAAAGCAATCTTTAGTTTATTTATAATATTTTGTTGTTCGAAACTTTAAATAAAGATATATTTTATTTTAAACAAACAATAGATCGATTTTGCGATAATTACAAATTTTAATATTTAAAGTTAATAATAAATATATACTTTTATAAAGACTCGAACTTTAAAAATGTTTTTGCACAATAATTACTTAACAATCTTAATAATCTTAATGCTATTAAGAAATCGTTTATTGAAATTATATATAAAATCGACAATTTTAATTTCTAACTTGCAAAATTAAGATTTTTTGTCAAATATAATACATTTAAACAATTTTATATTTGTTAATATTACATACAATTATTAAATATATTTTAAAACAAATAATTTAATTTCTAAAATTATTTTCTTGTTGTTATAATTTAACTTAAATTTTTTTACATTTATATTGTTTACAAATAAATAATATTTGTTAAGAAAATTCTTAAAAATATATATTACAATTTTTACAAATTAAGCAATCGAATTAGTTGTATCTTGCAATAAGCGAATTATTTTAAATAGTTTAAAAAAAATTATAAAAACAATAAGATTGCAACTCTTTAACGCGAAACTTATTTAATTATATTTTAAAAAAAAATTAATTAATAACGCAATTATTATTTTAACAAACTCTTTTGTAAACTCTTTAACATTAAAAGATATATTAATATTTTAAATAATTATCTTGTTTATCTTTATAGTTGCATTAATTATACAATACTTGTTCTTTTTCTTTTTACTTATTGAAAATCAAGAATTTCGATAAAGATTATAACAATATTTTAGCAAATTTATCTAAAGACGTTTCTTTAACATCTTAATTATTATAAAATTTAATGTTTAAAAAATTAGAAATCTTAAGACTTGCTATATCTTGTATTCTATAATGCGAATTTTTTAATTAGATGCAATTTTTAATTTAATTTTGCTTATCTTTGCAAAGCTTTATATTAAGACAATCTTACAATTAAAGAGTATTGTAATTAAGAGTTTTTGTTCTTGCAAAAAAAGTTCGAATTTTATAATTAATTTCTAAATGCGTTTCTTAATAAAACAAAAGCTATACTTAATACTTAAGAAATTAAGTATTAAAAAGAAATTATATTTTTTGTTAAGTTTCTTTTAAGAATCTTTTGTAATTAATAATTCGAATATTTTTTTTTAATTTAAATACTTGTTTAAGATAGAATTATTTAAATTGTTTATATTTATTAAATTTGTTTTCTAAATTTTTCGCTTATATATTGTATTTATTCAAACAAATAAATGCGATGCAATAAAAAATTAACAAAGAATATTAAACTTTCTAAATAATTAAATAGTAAAAGTCTCTTTTATAATGCATAATTAAAAAGTTCGAATTATTAATAATTTTAAAAATGTTCGAAACATAATATTAATTTAAATATTTGCTCGATTTTAATTAATTATATTAACAAACAAACAAACGCTAATGCTATTTGTTTGCTCTAATTAATTAAAATTTTGTTAATTTTTTTTTTAATCTTATTTTGCGATATTATTATTCTAATAATTTTGATCTTTGTTTTCGAAGATTTTTTACAATTAAATTTGCGAAATTAAGCAATTGTATTAATTAAACGATTATCTAAAGATTTAAAGATTTCTTTAAGAATACAACATTTTTATTCTTGTTATTAAAATAATTAACAAGCATTTCTAAAATACTAACGCGCTTTACTTTGTCTCTAAAATAAATTATTAATTTTAAGAAGCTATTATTTATATTTACAAAGCTTATTTAAATATTTTGTTAAAAAGATTGATCTAATAGAATTTTGTAATCAAATCGAGAAACAACAAAGATAAAAATATAAATTATTATTTTCTTAATTAATATTTTTGTATCTTTTATTATTTTTTGAAACAAATATATACTCTTATAATCTTTATTAATAAAATAGAAATATCTTATTAAATAGCTAAATTAATTTTGTTCGCAAAACTCTTGCTAATGCAATTGATTTTCGCATTATTATTAAATATTGCTTTAAATTTTATATCTTTTAATTGTACTTATGCAATTAAACAAACAATAAAATACAAAGTTTTAAAAGATTTTACTTTCGCAATAATGTTCTTAAAATAAACAATTTTAATAAATTTAATACTAATTAATTTTACAATAACAATTGTTTTTTTCTTTTTTTTTGTAAACTTCTAAGATTTTTTTTTTGATTCTATAGTATTAAACTTCTTATTAAAAAGAGAACAAAAAAATAAGCGATTTAAATTAAGACAAAGATCTAAAAAATTTATCAATTTTATTTTTATTTTTAAGATAAAAATACTTTAAATTAAAGCTTTAAAATTAACTTAATTTTTTACAATTTATAATATTCTCTTTAAACGTTTTGTTTGCTATATATAATTTGCAAAAATCTTTTACTTTTTTCTAAATTTACTTTTCTAATACTTGATAATTTTTGAATTAGAGTTAATTATTGCAAGAACGTTTTTTATTATAACATTCTTTACTTTTGTTTTTATTACTTTTTTTTTTACGTATATTTTTTTGTCTAAAACTTTTGTTATCTTTAAATAATTTCTAGATTTAACGTTCTTAATTTTTAAATTTTTTTTTTTTTTTTTAATTCTTTCTTTAATTACTTTAATTAATTGCTTTATTAAAAGCTTTTAAAGCGTTTATTACTTAAAAAAAATTTATTTTAATTAAGTTTCTTAAATTTTTATTATCGCTTAATTTAATTTATTATTCTTTTCGTCTTTTGACGAAAAATTAATATTTAATCTTATTGCTACTATTGTAATTACAAGATTTCGAATACGATTTTGCGCTCTTTATTGAAGATAAATTCTTATAATCTTTCTCTTAATCTTTGTATTATTAAGAGACAACTTTATTTCTTTATTTTTAAAATTGTTAAATTTATAACAAATTCTATTGCTTTTGTTTATATAAATCTTTTTATTCGCTATTAAGATTGTTAACTTTAAACAAACTTATTATCTATGCAAATTGTAACAAAACAAATACTTATTTAATTTTAATTAAAATCAATTGTATTTAGAAACAAATACAAGTCTTTAATAAATATAAATTGTTTTTTAAGATAAACTCTAAATTGTTATCTAGATTTAAGAAAATGCAATATGCAAAGTCTTTTATAATTACTTCGTTATTGTTTGTTAAATTATTTAGTAAATTTCGCTTTTTATTATTTTGCAAATACTATTAATTTTAAGATCTTTAAAAGCTTGTATTAAGATATTCAATATTTTGTTAATTTTTGTATTTTTAATTGCGACTATTAGCAATACTAAAAAAGCAAAAATTATCTTTAACGTAATTTTCTTCTTTACTAAATTTTGTTTCTTGCTTATTGTATTTATTAATTTATTTATATTAATGTTCGCAATTCGCTAAGCAATTTAATCGCTATTAATATTTATTTCTCGCATAATTGTTTTATTTTCGATCAATTTTATAATTGCCTTGTATAACAATTTAAATATTATAATAATTGCGTTGTTTAAATTAACTTTATGCTTTCGCATTATCTTAGTGCAAATACTACAAAAAAGATTCTTCAAATATTACAAAAATTTAATATATTTATTAACTTAATTAAGTTTAATAAGTTTCGAGAAAATAATTTTAAATTGTCGACTATATTTACAAATATTATTCGACTTTGCTCTTAATATATCTTTTAAAGACTTTAAAAAAGTACAAGAGTTAATTTTTTAATTTAAATTCTTATTTTTATACTTATTTTTTAATTTATTTATTATTTTAAATTATTTTTTATTTGTTTAAGCAACAATAAATTTAATAAAGTTCTTTATAAGCTTGTCGCAATATTAAGACAACTTAATAATTTTATACTAAAAAATAACTTTATGTTTATTATAAAAATTTAAAAATTAATTTAAAAAGTTAATAATATTAAGTTTATTAAAGTTCGATACTTTTAGCGTTTTTAAAAAAGATATAAAGATTACGTAATAATAAAATTCTATAATTTTTATAAAATTATTAAGTAAACTTGTTGTTAACGTAAATACGTTAAAAAAAAGTTTTGCAATCTTTTTATTGTTTTAAGATATTATTTTTAAAAGAATAGCTTAATAACAAGTAATAAAAGTAACAATTACTAAATCAAAAAAACTAATAATAATAATTAATTCAAAGAATAATACTTTCGATTTGCAAATTTTTTTCTTTTCTTTGCAAAAATATCGAGAAAAGATTTTCTTTTTTCTTTTTAATTTTGCGCTATTTTCTTGCTTATCGCTTCTTTATTTTTTTGATTGTTTATAAATAGACGTTTTTGATCTATTGCTTTTTTTAATTAATTGTCGATTTATTATTAACAAATAACTTTGCGTTAAAGATTTGCTTCAATTCTTATTAAAAAGAAAATTTAAATAGCATTTTCGTTTCTAAGCAAATAAATTAATTATGTTGCTAAAAAGCTTCTTTTAATAACGTTACTATAGTTAGCGAACAATTTATTGTTTTAATAATAAATACTAGTCGCAATTCTAATAAGGCGTCTTAATCTTTAAATTTACAACTTTTATTGCTATTTTTAATGCTTTAACTTTGTCTTTTCTTTTTTTGTTTTTTAATTTAATAATATCTTAATTTCTAAGTTGTTAATTTTGTATTTCTAATTTTTGAAGTTTTTAATTCTAGTAATTTGTTAAGATTAATTTGTTTTTTACACTCTTTTTTTTGTGTTTTTAAGTTTTTAAATTTCTAAATTTCTAAGATTGTTTTTAGAGATATATTGACAATTTGTTGTTTTAATGTTTGTTATTATAATTAAATCCTTGCGTTAAGCTTCAATGTAACAAGATAAAAATAGAATTCTAGTTAATAGACAACTATAACAACAAAGACTTATCGCGATATATGCATAAATCGCACTATACAATTTAATAGTATATTAAGTAGCTAAAGTTCTAAGATCTAAGTAAAAGAGATCGCATATATATTGCAAATAGATCGCTAGTACTAATAACAAACATTCCCAAGTCTATAGTCTAATATTATCTAGTTACTCGACTACACTATTATTGCTCTTATAATTATTTTGTTCTTTGTTTTGTTTTATAATTAATTACAATTAATATTATTGCTATTTTAAACAATCTTTTACAAAAGACAAAATTATCGTATTTTTATAAAAATTGTCGCCTAATATAGTATTGTTATTATAGTTGTTTTTATTTTAGTTTATAATTAGTTTACGTCAAATTCTTTGTATATAAATAGTCGTATTATTGTTTCTCGATTGTTATCTAATAGATTAAAAAAATTGTTTAAGATATTTAGATTAACGCTAGTTTTAACGCGCTATTTCTTAATATTGAAGTCTAAATAAATAAAAATATTATCGAAACTATTTGTTATAATATCTAACAATATATATCTATAATTGAGTTGTCTATAAGATTTAGTTACAAGCTTGTTAACTTGCTTTTAAAGCAAATATTTTATAAGTTGTTGCTTTATAATAAGCAATCTATTTTATATTTTTTTTGCATACTTAATTATCTCTATTGTATATTGATATTAGTTTGCTAAAATTAATAATTTAAATATATTATTTTTGTTCGACGTAAACTTGCAAATCTTTATAGAGAAATTAAATATTTACTTTATTAAACAATAATAAATTGCGCTAAATATAAATTAAATCAATTTTCAATTAATTAAATCGAAAAAAACTTTTGTATTTTCTTAATAATTGTAGAATTATTTGTTGCTCTTCTCTTTAAAAAAGTAATTGTAAATTACTTTACTAAAAATATTATTTAAAAATCGATTATTGTTGTTTACTTCTTTAAATTTCTATATAATATTAATTTTAGTCTATATAATTGTAAAGATATATATTAAGTAATATAATAAGTTTGCGAATCGATTTTTTAACAATAATTTCTTTGGTTTGTCTAAACTATTTTTGTAATAAAAATTATATTTATTTGCAATTTAATATCGAATTCTCTCTATTATTGTATAACAAAATTTGTTTATATAGTTGTACAATTGTAGTTGTATTATTGTTAATTTGTTAATTTCGATACTTAAGTATAGATATCTATCTATATTTATAATTTGTTAAAAACAAATTAATCTTATTTTTGTCTTGCAAATTAAAAAAATTACAATATATTATTTAAATACAATTTATTAGTTTTAAGAAAAAGTTTTTAATGCTTTTTAATTATAAGATTACAAATTTAATAATATAACTTCTAATAATTAAGACAATTAGAAATTGTTTAATATTTATTAAAATTTTCTTATAATTAAACTTCAAAAGTACTACTTGTTGTAACAAACTCTTTTATAGATAGATTTTTATTAAGTTTTTGCGTTAAGTATTATTAGACTTTCGAAAAAATAAGCTTTTAAAAAATCGAATTAATTGCGAAAATTTTAAGATCAATAGAAACTTGCTAATATTTTATAAAATTAATAAGTTTGCAAAGCTAAAAACAAGTTTTTTAAACTATAATAGCGTTGTTAGTTATATATTAATTTTTGTAACTTGTATTATTTTTTATTAATATAATGCGAGACAATTTGTCTTTATAATATAAATATATATTGTTTTTCTTATTTACAATAAAGCTCTTATGTCAAATATGTTTTTTAGATTTAATATTAATATCTTTGTCTTTTTTATTGTTGTTATTAATTGCAAATTTGTTTAGTTTGTTGTTAAATATATTAGCAAATATTACAATCTTTCTATATTGCTATTATATATATATTAGTATTGTTTTCAATTAAATTTGCAACAAAATTTACTAAATTATTAAATAAAGATATTAATATAGTTTTTTCTCTTTTTTTATTAATATTATTGCTTATAATAAATATATACTATATAAGATTCTTATATTTTAAAAGAAGATTTGCAAGTAAGTTTTTTGTTAATATATAAAAAAAAGTATTAATTTAAGCAAATAAATTAATGTAAAAAGAAATAGAAAAAATTAAAAAAATTAAGATTATTTATACAAATTATAACAATTCTTTTAGCATATTCTTTTTGCACGTTAAGTTAAGAATCTTATTTTAATTTAATTGCTTAATAATATATTTTAGCAATTATTATTTAACAAAGATCTTTAATTTTTAAGATTGTTTACTCTGTCTTAAAACAAACATTATTAGTTTGTATAAAAAATATATTTTACAAAAATATCTAATTATTGTAAACTATTATTTAATTCTTTAAATTATTGTTGTATAAAATTCTTTTAATATTATTCTTATTTTATTTAACTTTAGAAGCGCAACTAGTATAAGTTGCAAAAGATATAATAGTGTAATTAATTTTAATAACAAATTAAGTTCTAATTGTAACTTTGCTTTTTATCTTTTATTAAATATAAATGCAAGCAAAATATTTAATTGTAAGTAATTATATATTAATTTTGTAAAAATACACTAAAATATATTTATAAAATTCTAATTAACTTATTTGAAAAATAATCTTTTCTCTTTAAGATTAAAAGAGCAATTTAAAATTTATAAATTTAATTATTTGTTATATTACAATTGTCTTTTTAATTATATTTTTGTTAATATTTTTAACTATTGCAATCTTAATATTTTAAATTAAGCTTAAAAGAATTTGCAAATATTTTGCGTTAATTATTATACTAAAATAAAGAATTCTATATAACAAAAATACAAACTTAATAAAATTAATAACAAAATTATTATTTTGTCTTTTAATTTTATTAAAAGTACGTAATATATAAGAGCAAAAAAGCAAAACTTCTTTAATTTTGCTATATAATTTAATTATATATTATATATTTAAAAAGTACAAGTTTATATATATATAATTTTGCAAAATCTTAATTTTTTTTTTAATTGCAATTGTATTTGCGTTTAATTAATTTATTACAATCTTTAAACAAAAATTATTAGAGACAAGTATTATAATATAAGAATTTTTACATTTTAATTCTTGTTGTATTTTAAGAACAATAAGATTTCTTAAAGTTGTTAATTATATATACTTTGCTTAGTTATTAAATATTAATATTTTATTTATATTGTTTTTGTTATAATTAATAACTAGTCTTAGAGTTAATTTCTTTGTTATATAAATATAAATATTTAGATTTGCGATTACTTTAATTATAATCAATTTTATATAATTTTATTTCAAAAAAGAATTTATATATTATTGTTTCTATTAAGTTCTATAGTAAGATCGACAAGATTTGCAATATTTAATAGATATAAATACTGCTTTATTGTCTTAAAAATACAATATAAATAGAGAAACAAAATAAAAAAAAATTGTTTTTAGCAAGTTATTATATACAACAAAACGCTATTAATGTGCAAAAAAATTGATATATTTGCTTACAATCTTTAATGCTATTAGCAAACTCTTTAATTTTGTAGCTTCTATATCTAGTTGCTTTATTAATTAAAATTTTTTCTTTTTTGTTATTGTTATTTTGTCGCTTCTTAAATTGTCTTTGCTATAAAAATCGACAATTATTTATTTAGCTTTGTTTCTTTGCACTTAAACAACTATAAATATTAGATATACTTAATTAATTTGTAATTAAATTGATCAAAATTTTTGTTGTATAATAATTAATATTTATAAAATTGTAATATCGAAATATATATTTTTACAAATAAATATAACTATATTGTATAAGATTGTATTTATATTTTTACTTACTTTATATTAATTAATTATCTTCTAATTGTATATAAATAGATAGATATCTAAATTGTTATCTAATATATTTATTAGAACTTATTATTATGTAGACGCAATTGCATTTTATTTATTAATATATTTTTAAAGTTTTAAAACTTAATTATATATTTTTGCAAAAAATATTAACTTTATTGTAAGCAATATGACTATAAAAATTAAAATAATATAAACTTATTATTATTAAAATTAATTAAAATTGCTTAATAAATATATATATAATATTATTAATTTTAGTTAGTATATTTTACTTAAAAGCAATTTTTTATATTAAATTTTATTTTGCAAATTGTTTTTTTTTAACTATATAAACTTTATTGTTGTTTAAATATAAATCGATAACAATTTAAAGTATTAAAGTCTCGAAATTATTTAATATTGCTATTGTTTACTTTTAAAAAAATGTTGTTTTATTATAAGAAAGTCTTAGAACTCTTTAATTAAATTGTAAACAATTTTTTCTTTAATTTTTAATTAAATTTCTTTTATATTTTACAAAGTTTTCTTACTTTTTTATTAAAAAATTTTAACCTTTTATTAAGTTTTTTTACTTAAGTACTAAATATACTCTCTTTATATCTTTTAATAATATAATCGATATTGTAGTTCTTTTAATAATTAACAACAAACTTTATATTAAAAGTATATTTATTAATTTTGCAAAAAATTTGATTAAATAATATTAAGATAATACAAATTCTTTGTAGATTATAAATCGAATTCTAACAATTTAAGACTATCTTCTTAGTATTATTTCTATTGTAAAGAATATTTTAGTAAAATTTAATAATTAATTAAATATATAAATTAATTAGAATGTTAATTTTAGAGCAAGTATTAATTAAAATTTTAATTGAAAAATCTTTCGCACTTAAGCAATTAATATTGCGCAACAAAAAACAAAAAAAAATTAAGCTACTAAAATTATTTTTAGAATTAAAAAGCGTTAGTTGTACAACTTTGTTAATACTCTTTTTAAATATATTAGCAATATATACTCTATAATAATTAAGATTTTAAAGCTAGCTTAAAAAATAAACAATATTAATAAAGTAATTAAATATTTTGAAATAATAGTGTACAATTGTTATTTTAATTATACTATCGACAATTAAGAAATTAGTATATTTTCTAGCTTTTTAAGATTTAACTTTTAAGTTATATTTAATTAAAACTAACTTAATCGATCAATATTAATTAATTAAGAATTAGTTAATATTAATTTGCAACAAAATTATATTAGTATCTTTCTTGTATTGTATATTGTTAACAATTTATTTGTTTAACTTGTTATTTCTTGTCTTAATTATAATTGTTTTTAAATTGTTAAGTTGTCTTTGTTAAATGCAAAGCTAGACTTAATTATATTTAAAAATAATACAATTGTTTAATTATTAATAAAGCAAGTTTTAAATATATTTTTTTTAATCGAAAGATTCTTACGAAATTCTTATATTAAAGATTTTTACAATCTCTTTTTTGTATTATAATGTCAATTAGTTAATAGCTATATCTTAAATAGTACTTTATTATTATTTGAACATTTAATTTGTAATATATTATATTCTTTTTCGAAATTAAAATATTTGCAAATTCTTAAATTAAAAATTTTGCAAATTTTGAGATTAAAATCTTCGAAATTGTTTTTAAAGTACAACAACATTTATTATGCATCTTTAAAAAAGATTTTAGTAAATCGAAATTCTAATTATAATTAAACTAAATTTATATAAGTCGACAAATTAAATTTATTTAATAAAGATACAAGTCTATTTAATATAAATACAAATAACAATTTCTTTAAAGTTGCTATAAAATATATTTTAATTAATATTGTTTTTGCTATAAACTATTATATATGCGTAGATATTAATACAACAATTTGTCATAAAATTAATATAATAATTGTCTATATTTTAAGTCTTCTAAAAGTACTTAATAAAGCTCTTAAAATCTTAAGTTAAAATAAAAACAAACATTGTCTATATTATTTTTATTAAAATAGACTTGCAAATTTGCTAGATGTTAAAATAAACAACTTTTTAATTGTTAACAAGATACTTTAAAATACGTTTTTTAAATTTATTGAATTCTTAAACAACAAACTTAAAATTAAAGCTTATATTTTTTGCGCTTATTGTTGCTCTTCTAATTCTAAGAAAAATCTTAGATATTACAAAATTCTAAGAGTTAATTAAGAACAAGTTACGCTTTCTAATTTAAAAAAACTTAGAAATCAATTTTTTGTATTTAAAATGTTATTGCTTTAAGCAAAAATAAAATTATTATAATTAATACAATTTTTAATTAACTATACAACTTTAAGATTTAATTAAATCTTAAATTTAAATTGCATATATATAATTATTATTACAACTAAACTAATAACAAAAAAGATAAACTTCGTATTAATTTATACTTTATTTTATAATATATAATTAAAATTAATTTGAAACTATATTTGTTTTATATTTTATTATATAATAATTTATATATTTTTTTTCTATTAATATTAATGTTTTTGCGATAAGATATTACAATTAATTTAATATTTTAATATTTTAATTATAGTATTAATGCGCTTAAGAATTATATTAATATTAAGTAAATAAAATACTTTGTTTATCTAAATATTAAAATCGACAAATATTGCAAGAAATTTCTAATAAATTTTTATTAATTCTTCGACAAATAAGCAAACAATATTAACGAGTTTACTCTTAATTTGAAACTTTTTACTTGTATTTAATTTATTTAGCAAAAATACAATTGTGGTAATTTATATTAAAATTTAATAATACGCAATATAGAAAATATTATATTTTAGAAGATCTTTATTTTATATAGCAATATTTAAATATTAAAACTTAATTGTTTAGTAATTTATTTTTGCTTTGTTGTTGTTCTAAACAACAACTTAATTATAAAGACTTTTAATTGCAATCTAAACAATATTATTTATTTCTATTAAGAGATAATTGTTATATTAATCTATCTTTTTTGTTGTTTACTTTTGTTAACTTGCGTCAATTAACAATTTCTAATTGTATAAGAGATTTCTTGTATTATGTATATTAACAAGATATTGCTAAATTGTTGTTTATAAATATCGAATATAATAATAACAAATTAGAATTAATTATAAAAACAAAATACTTAAATTTGCAACAAAACAATTCGATTATTGCGCAATTGCATATTAGATATACTAAAAAAAAAAAACTAATTTTGAAAATAATAAAACAATAATTTTTAAAGTTAATAGTTACTTCGAACAATATATTAATTAGCAATCGAAAGTTATTTTATTGTTAATTTTGCGCTTTAGTATTTTTAATTTTAATATCTTCGATTATATGCAAATATCTAGCAAGCTTATAAATTTAAACAAATCTTCTATTTTTGCGTCTTTTGTTAATTAATTCTTTGCTACAATTAATATATTTTGCGTTAATTTTATAATTGTCGCAAGTCTAGTATTAACAAATATTCTAATTTAATATCTTAATATTTTTAACTTGTTGTATAGATTTTTTTACAAACTAGTACTTTATTGATACAAAATTTGTTGCAAATATCAATTTTAATATCTTTATTTAATTTTTTCGAATTTAGTAATAAGAATTTTAAAAAATTGATTTTTAAAACTTGCTAATTTTTCTTGTTTTTTTAATAGTTTTCTCTATTTTTTTAATAATTTTCTACGCTCTCTTAATAGTTTTTTTTGCGTAATAGCAGTTCTTTTTTAATCTTTCGACAATATATTTTTGATCTTTTTTGAAGTTAACAATTTTGTCAAATTTAGATATCTAATATCGCAATATTAAATCTTTTTCTTTGCAATATTTTTCTATATTTTCTTTCTCTTTTTTGTCGACTTTTTATATTTTGCTTAAGATTATATCTACTTTTTGTATAGCAATTTGAGATTTCTAGTATATCTAGATATAAGTTTTGACAATTTTGCTAACAAATCTTTTTCTTTGCGAAATTTGCAAAATATAAATTTTTTATTTAATTGTTTTGAGTGTCTAGCTCTTGATATAATACAATAATAAATAATAGAAAATTATAAGAAAACTTAAAAGATTTGAAGTTTTAATTAATTTTTGTATCTAGCTTTTATAGTTAATAAATATCTCTTTTTTATATTAATTTGTTATTTATATTTTTGTTATTTTAATTTCTTTGTTAATAGTTTCAAAACTTAAAATTAATATATTTTACAATTTAAGCAATTTAAATATAATTAACATAGTAATTTTGTAAATAATAGTAGACAAGCTTTGAGACTACGCAATATTAAAAGTATTTTTACAAAATTTTTTACTAGATATTGCGTTGTATTTTTTAAGTTAATTGTTAGTTTAAACTTTGTTGTAAATTTTATTTGCAAAACAAAAATAATTATACGATTTAAATTTGTTGTCTTAAAATTAACAATTAATATAATCGCATATTTTACAAACTTGCAATATGTATTTAATGTTTTCTTTAATTAACTTTTTTAATATTCTAAGATTATATAGAATTAGTTTTTTAGTAATAATATATTATAAACAATACAATATTACGTGTTTTAAGAACTATATATTCGAACAAATAAAGAAATCTATACAAGATACTTTATAATAAATAATAAAAATATTGTTTTATTTATTATATAAAAGTTAATAAGAATATCGAGCAAATAAACTTAAATTGTTAATATTTATCTTTTAATAATTCTTTATTTCTTTTTTTACTATATTCTCTTATTTAAAAAATTATTGTTTGCGAATTACTATTAACAATATAATAATTAGTATTTTGTATATTTTAAAGATTAACTAGAGTTTGTATATTATAGCAATAATTAATACTAATATAGTTTCTAAATAGTTTTATTAATTTTTAAAACAACTAAGTAATCTAGATCTTAACAATAATAATTTTTTAAAACAAATAAGTAATCTAGATCTTAATAATAATAATCTATAAATAACAAATTTAACAAATATACTATCTTTTTCGAACAATATATTAATATTAATTGTAATAACAATAACGTTTTGTTTGTTTCTAAATATACTATATTGTTCTTTGTTATTTAATTGTGCAAAATCGTATATGTTATATTGTAAATTATCTCTTCCATTAAGTCGAATTTCTTCTATCTATAAATTTTGTTTATTTTATCTTAAAATCGAAATTAATATCAATTATATTGTTAAATCTTTATAACAACTTATCTTTTTTTTAAATATTTGTACTTTAGACAAATTATATTTTGAACAATTTTAACTTTATCGAACTAAAATTATTTGCAAATTTGCTTAAAAGAACAATATAAACTTAAGTAATATATAGATTGTTAAAATAGCAATAATAACAAAAATAATCAAAAAGAATATTAAGCGATTAGAGAGAGATATTAAGAAATTCGATATTAATTTAATAAATTTAGATTTAATCTATTTAATAAAGATTGTTTGTAGCAAACAACGTTACGCAAAGAAGTAGACAGAGTTGTCTTTATTTATTATTATAAAGAACTTTAAGTATTAATATTTTCTATTAAATTTGTATTAAAGCAAGATATTTATTAAAAAAATATAGCAAAAATAAAGTTAATACAAAGTAAAGTTAATAACTAATAGAAAGCTTTAATTATATCTTCTTATTTGTATAATATATAAAGACTTAATCTTAATTTGTTTTGTTTTTATTATAATAGTAGTAGTATATATCTATTGCCCTTTGTAATTAATAAATATAAATAAACAATAACTTTTATACAAGTCTAGTATAATATATATATGTTAATATAAAGTTATATTTCTATATACTTTTAACTTATATTAGATAATTAAGCTATTAATTAAGAATATTGTATTAAATTGCTATAAAATTTAAGAAATTAAACTATCCTATAAAAGCACAAGCAATTATATACTTTATTAAAATTAATGTTACTATAGTTTATACTACTTTGTTGTTATTATTTAAAAATATATTAGTGCAAAAGTCTAAAATATATAAAGCAATATTGTTATACAATATATTTAGAAAGTGTTACTAATATTTTAGCTTGCAATTGTTAAGTATTTATTATATATAATACAATTATTTGTCTATTTATACAATATCTCTTCTATTATAACTTTTGCTAAATTGCGTTGTTAGATTAAAATTGCAAATTATTTAAAAACAATAAAATAAAATTTAATAAATAAGTTTTGTAATAATTAATTAATTATAATTCGAGATCTATTAATACAAAAATTGTTAAAAAATAGTTTATAAATATTGAAAACAAATAATGTATAATTTTCGATAACAATTACAATGTTTATAATAAAGTAAAATCGATAATTAAAATTTAGAAAAGTAATAACGTAAAATTCTTTTTGTATTATAATAGAGTAGAGTTGATTATTATAGTTTAAAAGAATAATAATATATAATTTTTAATATATTGCTTTATTAAAGTAAGAGCGCTACAAGTATTCTTAAAAAGCAACAATAATACTCTTAATAAAATAGAGTTTATAAATATAATATAAGAAAAATACAAAATAATATTTTAATAGTATTGCTTTATTAAAATAAACAATTTTGAATCTCTAATATAAAAAATTATATTTTTGAACAAATTTAAAAGATTTTGTATATTTGCTAGACAAAATAAAAAAATAAACAAATAAATTTATTCTTGTATATAGCTAAATTTATTAAGCAATAATAGAAAAGACAAATTTTAAAAGAAATTATTAAGAAAATCTTGTATCTTTTATTAATATAATTTAATTAAAATTTAATTTATTAAGTTTGTTAATAACAACTAGTTAGTTGTTTATCTTTTTTTGTTTTACTTTTTAATATATTTTTAATATTTAAACAATTTAAGTTCTACTCTAAAGTACAATAACAACAATAATAAAAACAACAAAATTAATAAAGAAAATAAAATTGATTTTTAAGTAAAATAGTCTAATAAATCTTGCGTTCTTTATTAAAATAATTTAATTAAAATTTTATTTATTAAGTTTATTAATAACAATTAATTAATTGTTTGTCTTTTCTTGTTTTAACTCTTAGCATATTTTTAATATTTAAACAATTTAAATTCTATTCTAGAATCTTGCGATAATAATAATTGAAACAACAAAAATAACAAAAATAACAATAATAACAAAAATAACAATAATAATATATTTGTTTATTTTTGAAGTAAATTTTAATTTGCGAGAATTAAAAATTTTAATAGCAAGCAAACAATAAATGTTTTTATACAAAATTAAATTAGAGAATTAAATATTAATTAATTTTATAACAATTGCAATATTATATTTTTTAAAAATATAATATTTAAAGATAATAAAAAAGATTAAATATACGCAAGAAACAATTCAAAGTTCTTGTTGTTTTGTTTGCAAATAATAAGTCTACTTTAAGCAACTATAATATATAATTCTCTTTTATATTAAATTGTTATTTAGATAGACTTAGAATTAATAACAACAAAAAATAATATAGGTTTTTAACTAAACTTTCTCTAGCTAAGATAAAATAACTATATTACTTGTTATTTTTGTTAATTATAAGCTATATTCGATACTATTAATATAATATTAATTTAATTTAGAATATCTTTGTCGCAAATATTATTAAATATATATAAAAAATCTTAAAAGTTAACAATATACTTAAACAAAATATTTTTAATTTTGTAATTAAAGTAATTTCTTATATAGTTGCAAAAAATTTACAATCTTCAAATACTAAAAAAACAAATATCTATATAAATTCTTTTTCTTAATATTGTTGTTAAGAATTTTTTGTAACAATTAATACTTCTATAAGTATATAGACTTTAATAGCGTATTTAATTAAGTAAAGAGATAGATAAAAAGTAAGAATTAAAAGTATAGTATCTTCTTTGTTCTTTAATATTTAAATATTATAATAAGATTTATTAAAACTTGATAAAACAACAATATAAAATATGCAAAATTAATAAGAATATTGTTAAACAAATTGTAAATATTAATAATGCAAAAGTATTAATTTAAATAAAATACATATATATATTTTAAGCTATAGATAAATCGAAGTATTGTCTAAGACTTGTGTAATTTGCTACAAAATTGCTTAAACAATTGTTTTTATCTTTATATTTATATACAAAATTGTTTTTTTTTAATTTAAACAAAAGTTATATTACAATATTTAATTAATAAAATATTAACAACAAATTATTATTTTAATTAAGCTATAATTTAATTGTTTGAAAAAATTTAATAATATATTAAAATTTAGATTGTTAATATTTTGCAAGTTACGCAAGTTTAAATCTTAATTTATAGAATTAATTTTCTTTTTGTTCTTATAACAATATTGCAAACAATTATTTTATATTATTGTTTTCTTGTTCGACTTAAGTTGTTTTCTCTTTTTAAATATCTTAAATAAGTACAACAAATGCGTCTCTTTAAACTTAATAGTTTTTATATTCGAAATTAAATATTGTTGTTTGTTAAAGAAATTAATAAAGCAATATAGTATATAATATAAACAACTCGCATTGTAGAAAGATTAACAAAATAAAAAATGCAAAAAAATTCTTGCTATAAATACAAGTACTTAAGTTAGTTTGTTAAGAATTTTATTAAAAAGTCTTTTAAATTCGAAAGAAAGTCTTAAATCTATATTAATTGTAATTAAGAATCTAGAAAAATAATATTATTATTATTCTAAATATTTAAGTTAATTTATTTAATTAAAAAATAAAATGCAAAAGTTTATAATATACTTAAGACAATATTTGCAATATTTAAGATACAAAGAAAGATAAAAGAAAAAGAAAGTTCTAGATTTGCGTTAATTGTAATTAAGAATTTAAAAAAATAATAATATTGTTATTCTAAATATTTAAGCTAGTTTATTTAACTAAAAGATAGAATATAAGAGTTTGCAATATACTGAAGACAACATTTGCAATAATTAAGATACAAAAAAAATTTAAAAGCTTGTTACGCTACTTTAATTAAACAAAAATATAATATAACAATATTGTTAAAGTCTATTGTTATATATTCGATTGTATTAAACTTAATAACAAAGTCCATTTTTAAATTGTTTTATAGCGTAAATAACAAAATATTGCGTAAAAAGTCTTAAATCTCTAAACAATATATATAATATTTTTCTTAAATTGTTTGCTTTAATATAAGAGACAAAAGTTATAACAAATTTAATATTGAATTAATACTAATTTTCTTATTATTGATTTCGCAAAGTTTATTATTTATATACTTAATATACTTTATAGCAAAATCTTTTTTTAAAAACAAAATAACAATTAATTTAATTTCTATAATATTAATTGTATTTATTAGAATTGTTTCGACAATTAAGTTATTATAAACTTGTTTAAAAACTTAATTAAATAAATACAATAATTTTAAATTAAAAATAACAATCTTGCAATATAGATTTTAAGTTGTTAAATAAAACTTGTATTAAATTTATAAACGCAAAGAATTGTTAAAAAAATACAATACTTTAAAATAATTATTATATAAAGTTGTCTTGATATTACAATTGTTAATATTATAATTATTAAAATTAAAATTAAAGCTTCTTTATAGATCTGTTTGAAACAAATTCTTAAATTTACTATTAATAGCTTAAGATAATATATAGATTTTAAAATTGCACTTTGTGTTCTCTTTTATTATAATATTATAAATTGCGTTAATAATAATAGTTTTACGCATATTATATTTTATAAAATTGCTAAATAATATATTAGCTAAGATATAAATATTTAAATTTAAAGTACTTTTAAAATTTACTTTATTAAAAGAAAAGTAAAACAACTATATTGTTGCAAGTAATTAAATAGATAGTTTAATATAAAACTTTTAAGACTTTTTAATACTTTACTTTTAATAAATTTTAAAATACAAAGAGAGATTTTATATATATTTTATTGTAATTAAAATTTAAAAGTTAATAGAAAACTTTTTAAGAAATTGTAAAGTATAATTCTAAAAGTAATAAATATATTTGTAAAATTGCTTGCTAAATAAGTTATATTGAAAAATAACTTATAATTAAGACTTAAAGTTATCTAACTTTTTAATTAAGTTTTTAAAAAAAGTTTGTTATTTAATATAAATTGCAAAGTTTGTTTTTAAAAAATATATTAATACATATTTTTGTAAAATTTAAACAAATTAATAAGCGATTAATTTATTATATTTAAGCTTTTAAAAGCAAAGTTCTTTGTAATCGAAAATAACTTTATTAAAATATCGCAAAACTTAAAGAACTTGTTAAAATTGTTAATCTTATAATTAGAGTTTTCGAAATTGCGCATATCTTATTTAAAGAATTATTAATAAGACTTAAGATAATTTGTTTATAATTAAAGAATTAAACAAATTATATTTTTAATATTATATTTTGTTGCAAAAATCTAATAAAGATAACTCTTAAGTTCGAAAATTTGTTTTTAAAGCGCTACAATTAATATTAAGAAATAATAGCACTTTTAATATTGTGTATTTAAGAAAGTTGTATTAAAAGCAAAAGCTTTCAAATTGTTTAAACAAGAAATATAGAGAAAGTTAAAATTATAATTTTCTATAATTAATTGTTTCGATAAGTATTTAATAAGAAATATCTAATTTAGTTCGAATAAATATATAAGTTGCAAGCAAAATATAAAGTAAATTCGATTTAATACTAGAGTTAAAACAAAATTAAATATTGTTAAAGAGCAAACTAGAGCAAAAATAAATACAAAGAATAATATTGCAAATAAATATATTCTTGCTAAATAATAATATATAACCCTATAGATATTTAATTTGTATAAAAGATAAAGATAGATATATATGCATAATTTGCTAATATAATTTAAGTTTTTTAAAATTAAGTTTTATTTTAAAAGAGTTAGACAATTAAGTATTTAAAAAAACAAAAATAACTTTTTTAAATTTATAAAATATATATTACAATAAATCAATAAAATATAGTAGAAAAGTCTAGAATATTTAGTAAAAGATATAAAGTTCTACAAATATAAAGAAAATACAAAATTTAACAAAAGCAACTATATAAAAATATACGCTATCTTATTTCAAATAAAAGAAGAGTTAGTTTCTAAATCTTTAAATATAAATTTCTATTATAAAAACAAAAAATACAATAAAGAGATTAAGTTAATCGATATTTTTAAAAGAAATAATATATTTATTAAGAGTATTATATAATAGACAATATTAAAAAATTAAAAACAACAAAAAAATTAAAGTTAAAAAGAGAAAAAGAAGTTAGAAGCTAATAAACTACAATTAATACTTTAAAATAGTAATATTAATAAAATATAAAATTGTAATTAAATATAACAATTCTTGTTAAAATATAAAATATCTCTAATAAAGCTATAGCAAACAAATAGAACAAAAATATATCTTAGAGCAAAAAAAAAGATAGCTTGAATAAATTTAATTAAATTTTTAAACTAAAAGAATACTCTAAAGAGACTAAGATTTAGTATCTTTATTTTTAGTATAATAATTTTGTAAAATATTTGTATAATAACAATAAAATTAATTTACAACTTTTAAGATTTAATAATTGCGCAATTCTTTTTTAATTTTACGAAAATAAGTTTGTTTCTTAATATTATTTATTATCTTTTTTGCTAATATTAACAATACAAATTTAAGATTCGAACAATTATTTTTTTTATTTTTAATTAATTTTTGCTTTAGATCTTTTTAAAGTAGAAAAACAAAAAAATTGTTTAAATTATTAGCTAATACTATAGAATTTCGAGTTATTTGTTGTATTATAAGTTTTATTTATATATATCAAATAATACAATATAGAATTAAAATAAAAAGATTATAATTCTTTAATAAAACAATTATCAAAAATACTAGTAACTTAATAAAAGTATTTTTCTAAAAATAAATAATATTTGTTAAAATATAATTACAAGATATCTTGTTTAAAAAGATTGTTAAAAAATGTTAATATATACAAAATACAAAATACAAGACGCAACTCTACTAGAAAAATATTTAAATAAATTGTTAAAAGTAAAAGAAAATTAAGTTTTAAAAAGAACTAAAGTAAACAAAGATACAAATAAATTAACTTGCACAACAAAAAACTTTAATAAAAGATATCTTTTAATAAATCGAAAAAGCAAAAGTATAAATAAGAGTTAAATATCAATTTAACAAAAAAATATATAATTTTCTCTTCTTTAAGATTTGTATATAACTAGTAATTTTAAAGTCGAAATTATAATTTTCGAACTTAATACAAATTTAAAAGAAAAAATAAAACTAGTTGTTATCTTAGTTATTAATATAAATATTTAGAAAGATTTGCGCTTAATAATATTTAATAGCTTTTAAGACACAAATATTACTAAAAAATAACAAAATCTCGAAATTGTAACAATAAGAAAATTTTACTAAGTTGAATCTTTTTTTATTTTATTTTTTTTTATAATTATACTTTAGCAAACAATTTTAAATCGAAGATTATATTTAAGATTTATAAGATATTAAATTATTAAAATACTTATTTTGTAAAATATTAATTAGAGAATAAATTCTTTAATACAAACAATTAAATAGAGTTTTAACCAAGTATTTGTTGTGCAATTGTATAGATATTTGTAATTAGTAGCGACGCTATTAATTTAGTAATTAACTAATTGTTAGCAATCTCGATAATTATAATATTGTAAATTAAATATTTAAAAAAAACTTAAAGAGTAAAGAAATTAAAATGCTATATTAATTAGTATTTTTATATTAAAACAATAAGTAGTTAAAGTAAAGCTATTTATATTGCAATAAATTAATTTCGAAGTATTATACAATTATTTATGTTTAGAAGATATTTTAGCGCACAATTTATTTAACAATAAAGTGAAACTTAAACTTTAGAAACTAAAGCTTCAATATTTGCGATAGCTATAGTATATATAATTTAAAAAATATATATATTCTAGATATACAATTAACAACAAAGTAATAACAAAAATAGTAAAAAGATTTTTAAGTAAATTTTTTTTAATAGAATTTGTTAAAATTATTGTATTAATAACAAGAATTTTGCGCAATACTTAACAATAAAAATAAGTTATTAAAAATAATAATATAAAAGACTTTATAATTTAAATAAAAATATAAAGTATATAATAACTTTAAAAAGAGTAAAATAAATAAAAGAACTAATTATTGTAACTTATTTGTAAAAAGATTTACAAATAATACAAATATAGTTTTTATATATATTAGAACTTTAATATATATATTTCGAGAATTTAATAATATTATAAAATATATCTATATATAGAAATTGCAAAGCTATATAGCAATACTTTAATAAAATATCTTTATCTATCTATAATTGTTGTATTAAAGAATATTAAGTCTTTTTTTAAAAAAGCTTTTTTGCAAGAATTTTTGTATTTTATTGTTGTTATTAATTATAATCTTAAATTTAATATATTAAAATAAAGATTGCAAATAAATTAAATTTATTAACTAAAAATACTATTAATTAAATATTTGTTTAAATAATTTTCTCTTTATTTTATTTTAGTTAAAAGTTGCTTTAGTCTTTGTAACTTAATACTATTATAAATTTTTTTAATTATTAACAAAGATATTGTGCTTGTAAGACTTCTTCTATTATTGCTAGATTCTTTTTCTTTATAACTTAGAAATTACAATTGCTCTATTTATAAAAGACACAATTTTAATTTTCTACAATTCTCTTTTTTTTAGTTCCAAATTGTTATTTTTAAAAATAGTTTTTCTTACTATTATTGTTTTCTTTATTGAACAACAAATTTTCTTTTTACTTTTTCGAAATTGTTTGCTAGAGTGCGAAAAACTTCTTATTAACAATAGTAAATCTTGCGTCTAAGAGCATTGTTTTGCGATAATAGAACAATTTGAAAAAACAAATATTGCAAAAAACTAAATATATAAATAATAGAAAGCTTTTATATTAATATTTTTAATTTACTTAGAGAATATATTAACAAACAACGTCAATTTATCTAGTATAAATAAGTATTGTATTATTAACGTTTGCAAATAATTAAAAAAGCAAAAAACTTTAATATTTTTTATTTAATATACAAAAAAAGAGTTGTTAATATTATTAATTAAAGAGACAATATTGCGCGCAATTTAAAATACTATAAATCTAGTATTAATTTAACAAATAATATAATACAATATAAAAATTGACAAGTTACAATTTTTCGATAAATTTATTATAAGAAATATTAGTGTTTTTATAATAATATTTTTTTAACAATATATTATTTTAACAAAAATATAAATATGCAACGCTTCTTTAAAGAAAATTCGAATAAAATATTAATAAACTCTAATAGCAAAGTATAAGATTTAATCTTATTGCAAATATATTTGTGCAAGTTGTTCTAAATAAAATAAGATTAAGTTTTAAAACAAACTAACTTAAACAAGAGCGCAAATAGATTAAATTGTATTACAAAAAAACTAGATTAAAAATATCTTTTAATAAATTAATAAGATAGAAGTATAATGCAAAGATATTAAACAATTTAATATTACAAATATTTTGTATTTCTTCTTTAATATTTGCATCTTATTAATAATCTTAAAATTAAAATTGTAATTCTTAAATTTAATTTAAGTTTAAAAGAAAAAATACAAATTATTATTATTATTATTATTAAATAATATATTGACAAAAATTTGAATTTAACAACGTTTAATAGATTTTAAAACCCAAATCTTATTAAAAAATAACAAAATCTCGAAGTTGTAACAACAAAAAAATTGTACAAAAATAAATTCTTTGTTATTTTCTTTAACTTTATAGCCATATTTTAGCAAATAATATTTAATCGAAAATTATATTTAAAATTTAAAAAATATTAAATTGTTAAAATACTTACTTAAGATTTAAGAATAGATTTTTTAAATTAAATAATTAAGCAAAGTTTCGATTAAGTATTTGTTGTATAGTTGTTCGAATATTTGTAATTAATAATAGTATTATTAATTTAATAATAGATTAAGTTGCAATAATTTTAACAATTATAATATTAATAAATTCAATACTAGAAAAAGATTTAAACAATAAAAAAATCAAAATATTATATTAATTAGTATCTTTATACTAAAATAATAGACAATTAAAGCAAAATTACTTATATTATAATTAATCGATTTTGAAGTATTGTATAATTGTTTGCGTTTAAAAGATATTTTAGTATACAATTTATTTAATATTAAAGAAAGATTTAAGTTTTAGAAATTAAAACTTCGATACTTGCAATAATTGTATTGTAAACAACTTTAAAAAATGCGTATTCTAAATATATAACTAGCAATAAATTAATTGCAAAAATAATAAAAGAGTTTAAAAACAAACTTTTTTTGTTAAAATTTGTTAAAGTTATTGTAAGTATACAATACTTGCTAACAAATAAAAAGAATAATATATAAGATTTTGAAATTTAATATTAAATATAAAATAAGTTTTATAATAAAAATTAAGAATTAAAATTAAGAATTAAAAACTTTAAAGAATATAAAAAAATGCAAAAAAATATAAAATAAATAGAAAAACTAATTATTATAATTTATATACAAAAAGATTTACAAGTAATACAAATATTATTTTTATATATATTTAAACTTTAATATATATATCTTAAAAATTAATATTATAAGATATATTTATATATAGAAATTATAAAGCTATTAAATAACGCTTTAATAAAATATTTATTTTTGTTCTTAATTTTTATTTTAACAACTATTAAGTTTTCTATTTATAACTTTTTTATATAAAATTTATTATATTTAGTATACATTATTTATTATTAATATTAAAAAAGATATTTGTAAAACTATTTCTACTATTTTTATATATATAGATCTTAAGAGTAAAAGCTTTTTCCTAGTTTAGATTTTTGTAGAAAAATGCGTTTATTTTAAAAATTGTAGAAATCTAAATTACGAGATAGACGCATATTTGATTCAAAACTTTATTGCTTTTTATTAGACAAAACTAAATATTCTTTGTAATAAAAAAGACAAGTTTGTAGATATATTTATCAAAATAATTGTACAAAATTGTATAAATAGTACAATTCGATTTGTATAAATAATTAATAAAATATATTAATTTATCTATATTTTATATATATTGTCGATAAAGTATTTGAATTTACTATAGAAAAAATAGTATTATATCTTTTACTTTTTGTTATTTTTATGAATTTTATACTTGTTGCTTTTAACAAAATCGCAATACTATTACTTCTTATTTAGATAATTGTTTAGAAACTTAATTTTAATAATAATTTTTAAAATATTTGTATATAGTTTGTCTAGATTAAATATATAATTGTTGCTATTAATTTTGCACAATTTATTGCGACAATTAGATTTCTTATTTGTAATAATTTTGTTGCAATATATATTAATAAATTGCTCTTTTAGTAGAGATTTAAAATATTATAAGCTTAAGCTTGTTAATATTCAATATTAGAAAAACACAAATTGTAAAGATATTTTAAGAATAAAGATTTTAAACTTATCTTATTTATAAATTGTAATTTTGACAATTTCTAAATTTATTTATTAACTATATTAAATAATACAATTTTTGTATCTATTGTTGCAACTATAGTTAGTATTATATTTGTAAATATATATTATTCTTTAAATTAAATATTGCGCAAAAATTTGTAGTTCTTATTGTTAATTAAGTAAAAAAAGTAATACTTTTTTATTATAATATCGAGTTCTTGTAATTGTATATATAAATACTTTAAATATTTATATTCTTAATAGACAAAAAGCAACTAAACATATATTTTTAAGACTACTTTTATTAAAAAGTAAAAGCAACAACTACTATATTTATTAGATTTTCTATTTTTTGTATTAATCGATTTGCAAGTTTTATTAACTTTAAATCTTACAAATATAAAATAAAACAAAAAAAGAATAAAATTAACAAATACTTTTATATCTTAGTTTTGTGTAAAATTAAAATAAAGAAAACTATTAACTTAAAATAAAAGATATATTTAAAAGAAAAAATTTACTAAATAATCTATTTTAGTAAAAAGATAATAGATATATATAAAGAGATATATTTGTTTAAATATTAATAATTTTAAATATATTTTTATATTAATTTTTATAATTAAAATTGTTATTATTGCTAACAATAACATTACAAAGCTACTAAACAAACTACGTAAATATCTTTATTAAATAAAAATCAATAGCAATTTATACTTTTAATTAATTTAGAATTTTAGACTTTTAAGAAATTAGAGTTTATCTAAGATTTTTAATAATATAACGCAATTCTTTTTCGATTTAATTGATAAAAGTCTTGTTCTTTATTAGAAATAATATAAGAGATTATTTAATATTTATATATTGTATAGAATTAAACTTAAAAATTGTTTAATTTAATAACAAGTTATTCAAATTGCGCAATCTTAAAAAAAACTATATCTTTAAAATCTTTATCTATTAAATTAACATTAAGAATTCAATAAACAATTGACAATAATCTCTATAAATCTATTTGCTTTATAATAACGTCTACAATAAAATAGAGATTAAAATCTATAATAAGTTAATCAAAAATATCTAAGCAACTTATATAAAAAAAATCTATAATAAATTAAAGCAAAAGTAATATTTAAAAAACAATACAATTATAAAAATATAAAAAAAAAATTAAGTTTAGACAATAAAATAATATTGTTGTAAAAAAACAAAAAAGATTTGAATATTTTTATTAAAAAAATATTTAAAAATAAAAAAGACTAGCTACTAAACAAATTAATTAAAATTTTGTAAAATTGTTAAACAAATATTTACAAAAATTTTGTGTTAGTTTACTATAAGTAATTGCGTTTGTTTTATTAATACTAAATACGTTATTCTATATTTTAATTGTTTTGCAATATTGTTTAATACAATACTTAATATTTAAATTAATATAAGTGCAATATATTGTTCAAAATATTTAAAGATTCTAAAGTTTACAAGCGATTTTATATATTATATAAGAAAATGCTATAAAAGTTGTACTTAAATTAGAAAAATTAATATAAATAAATATCTAAAGAAGATTTTATATAATTAAGAAACGCAATAAGACAATTATTATTAAAAATAGTACTTTTGTATAAATTTATTAACAAAGATTGCAAAAGCAACTATTATAATAAGTATTGCATATATAATAGATAAAAACTCGAGATATTATAATAATTAGACTTCTTTAAATAATAACTTTTTAAATTTAAATCTAGCTTTTAGATACAATCTTAATTCGATATATTTATTGTTTAATCTTTTGAAAGATAATTATTTTGCAAATTGCAATATATTGTATTATTTAATTAAGAAGATATTAAGTTAACAAATATAATAGATTAAAACAAATTTAATTGCAATATTTTACAATTGCAAAAAATTAATTAAGGTTTATTAATAATTTTTATAAAGATTATCGATTTAAGTTTAATTTATTGTTTATATTATTTTTGCTATATAACAAAAGCTATAAGATTATAACTAAAAAGAAAATCGAAGAATTATTATTAATCTATTTTTAAATATACAAAAGATTGCTTAAGACTTCGAATATATATATTAAATACAATAAAAAAATTTAACATTAACTTGATTACTTAAATATTTAAAAAAAAAACAAGAAATATTATTATTTAATTAAAAATTGCTATAAATCTTTTTTTAACAAAATAAACTATATTTTAGTATATTAATTTTACAATTGCAAATATATTAAAAGCAATATTAATTAATTCTTTAAAAATAAATAATTAAAGTTACTTTATAAATTTGTTTTTTATTTAAACAATAATATATAACTTGTTAAGTTAAATAGTATATTGTAAGAAATATTTAATAACAAATAAGAGATTAATATATTTAAGTTAACGTTAAATATAAAAGACACAATTTACTTTAATCAAATATATAACATATGCTATTAACTAATAGATAAAATTATTGCTTTTATACTTAGTTATTTAACTTATATAAATTACTTATAATACGTATTAATTCGACAATATATAGCAAAGAGTAATAAACTCTAGAATTAATATTATATAGTTAACAATTAATAAAAAAAACAAAATTCTTATTTAATTAAAGCAATTTTAATATTGATTTTTATTTTAACAAATAAAATATAGCTCTCTAAACAATAGAAAAATTAAAGTATATAATTAATATATATAATTATTAAAAATTTAAACAAGAACGCACAATAAAGTTATCAATTAAATATAATACTATTAAACTATATTTTAATAATATATGCTAAGAAAAACAATACAAAACATTTAAATATAAAAATATATTATAACGTTATAAGTTGTATAACAAGATATAAATAAAGAGTAATTTGCTAAAGAGATATTGCGTTAATTATTTAAAACTAGTTTTGCGCAATCTTTTAACAAAAAAACTAATAATTTATTGTATAAACAATTAATGCAAATATTGTTATCTAGTATTAACAAAACTAATAATTAATTATTTGAAACAAATATTTGTAATTAAGATTAAACAAAATTATTATTGTGCTATATACAAGATTTCTTTAGACAAATATAATAATTTAATAAATATATAAGTATTACAAACATATAAAGATATACTATAGCAATTTAAATATTAAGTTAATTATAGAGTTAATAAAAAGAATCTTAAGTATATTTATAATATAAGAAACTTTGCGTAAGAACTTTTAAGAATAAATATTTATAATATAATAATAATAGATTTGTTATATTAATTTAAAAAAAGTATCTTAATAAATTTAATAAATTAACTAAAGAGATTTATCGCAAATGTTATTTTTTAAATCAGAGCAATTTATAAATATATTTACAAAAGCAAAAAAGTAAAAGAAACAAATATTATATTTAAACTAAATTAAAGTTTTAAATCAATTTTTAAAATTTCTAGTCTACGCACTTTTAAGTATTTTAGCAAAGTTTAACAATAAATCGAGATCGAACAAAGTATTATTCTCTATTAATTAATAACAATTATAACATTGTTACTTTGTTATTATATTCTAATTGCAATTTATGCGACAAAATCGATAATTAATTTTATAATACTTGCAACGTATTACTTTTACAACAAAACAATTTTGTTATATATACAATACACGCGAGAACAATTTAATATATTAAAAAAGATATTTGTTAAATATTAATTAATAAATATAAAAACAAAGAAAGTCTATTTTAATATACTTAAATTTTACGTTATTAATTACTATAAAAAGTTTATTAAAAAATTCGATACAATTAACAACTTTAATATTAAGAACAACAAATATATATATACAATTTAAGAAAAATAGCTTTTCTAACAATAAATAATTAAATTAAATAAAAAAAAAGTTTAATCGAAAATTAATCGAAAATTGTCTTAAAATTACAAATTTTTTATTTTGCAATATTGACAAGATTTAACAACTAAAAATAAATACTTTTTGATTAAATAATCTTAAGTATTAGACAAAGCAATTACAATTCTATATATACTAGAACTCTTAATTAGATTTGTTAGCTTACTAGATTAAAAAAATTAGTTTTACCAAAAACTATATTTGTATATTAACAACAAACTTGTTTAAATAATCTAAATAAATTAAAACAAAACAATAAAATTTAGCAATACAAATAACTTAAAAATAATTGTTTTGTTTTTATAATATTTGCGATCGATTTACGCAAATAAATAAAAAAAAGAAATGACTCTTAAATTGAGAAATGCTTTGTATATATATATATTTCGATAATTTGCTTTAAATTTAACACGTATAATTTTAATAAATTCGATTAACAAATAAAGAAGATATTGTATTGTTTAAAAACTTAAAACAATTATATTAATATTTAGCAACAAAATTATATATAATTTTAGAAATTCTTCTTAAAAGAGCAATATATTGTCAAATTGTTATTAATATATAAAAAGCGCTTTATCGAACAACTATTATTTATTTTATCTATTGTAGATTCTAAGAGAAAAGACAAACAAAGTTAAAGAAAAATATATAATAGAATATTTTTAAATTTTCTCAAATAATGCAACAACAAAAAGTCGAATAGATTAAACAATATATTGCAATTAAAGTTTTAATTAATAAGTAGTGCAAAAATCTTATAAGCTATTAACAATTAACAAATTTACAATATAAACAATATTTTTCGAAATATTTATATAATATTAATTAAGATAAACTTTTTAAAGAAATTTATATTTAGTTTTAATATATACTTTAATTAAGATTAATACAATACTTGTTACAATAAAGATTTTATTAAAAACAAAATTTAAATAACAAAGAAATAAATTAACGCAAAATTAAAAATACTTAAACAAAATAAAATAGATTTGTAATTTATAAAATTTAAAATACTATTATTTGTATTGTCTATATATAAAGTAAATAAAAATTGTTAAAAAACAATAAAAAGTTAATTTCTATAATTTATTATATTTAAGATATTGCTTTAAGAACAAATATATTAAATTAAATTTTTAGTAATATTGCTAGAAACAAAGACATCTATTATATAGTTAAACTAACATTATTAGAAATCGAATTAAATATACAAGATTTTACTTTTTTTATAGCAAAAAATAATTTAAGTTGCTATATTAAGTTAGCGTAAATTTAATAATTTTTCCTAAAGTTGTTTGTAAGAAACGCGTCTTATTTTTTCTATTTATCTTTATATTAAGTTTGCTATTATATATTTTCGATAATTATAAAATTAAATAATAATATATTTGCACAATACTTTTTTAATCTCTCTTAGCACAATTATTTTTGTTAACAAAAAATAAATAAATTTAATTTAAATCTATATTTGCAACAAATATTACTTAAGATATTATTAAAATTAAAAGAGAATATATAACTATTAAATCTTATTTATATACAAAGATATTAATAGTATATATAAAAGACTTCTATAATACTATGTTATCTTGCTTTTAATTTATAAAAAATTTGTTTGTTCGAAATTCTAAATATACTACTAAAACAATACATAAATAATATAGCTAAAAAATGCTATATTATAATTAGAAGTATTAATACAAATAAAATACGTTTGTTGCTAGTAATTATATTTGCAAGATATTTAAAAAGAAAGATATAAAAAAGAAAAATAAACAAACTTTGTATCAAATAAAATATATCAAAAAAAAATATTAAGAAGATCGAATTAATTGTATAATTGTAATTTATTAATAAAGTTTAATAAAACAAATAATTAACAATATACTATAAAGAAAACTCGAACTAAATAAAGATTTAAGCGCAATAATATTGTATTTTAACAATAAAATACTTAAAATTTTATAAACAATAAGCGACAATTGTTAACGTAAAAATTTTAGATTTAATATAAGTATAATTTATGCAAATAAACTTATAACAACAAACAATATAAACAAAAATCTATTTATAGAAGCAAAAATATTATAAACGCAAATATTAAAGATAAAGTTAAACAAGTTTTATTTGTATTAAAATACAAAGTATAAAATAAAAAATAATATTGTTGTTGTACTTGTTATAACAAAGATATTTAACTTAATTTCTAAATATACAAGTTAAAGCATTTTTGTTTATAAATATATATTATAGATTAAACAATTTATTAATACAATACAAAATAGAATTAAAGACTTTAAAATATTAATATTTGAATTCGAAAATATAAATATTCGATAATTATTTTGTTTGTTTGTTATATTAATCTACTATAAATTCTTCAACAAATTGAATCGAGCTTTTAATTAAATATTTTAATTTAATTGAGCAATCTAACTCGCAATACAAACAATATTATTACTTAATTAAGTTGCTCGATTAAGCTTAGAGATACTTAAATAACAAATAGAGAAAGCTTAGAACGCAAAATAAGTTTTGATAGCTAGCTTTTGCTCTTGTGCTCTACTAGTATTACAATAGAAGTTGTACTAACTGCTTGGAATTAAGCGACAAAATAAAACACTAATATATATATACTCTTTATAACTTTAAAAAAGCTACTATAACAAGTAGTTTTTTATTGTAAATATTATAGTTTTGTTTAACTAACAAAAATTTTCTCGAAAAATATATTATTAAATATTATATATTTTTATACTTTTAATTAAAGTATATATTAATAGCTAAATCTAATATATCGATTTTAATTCTATTTAATAATTACAAATTGTATATTTTTAATATTAATTTCTTTAAATATTTTAATTTAAAATTTTAAAATAATTTCTTTTCTACAAATTCTTATATTTATAGTGTATTTTTCTTTATAAGATTTGTTAGTAATATTGTGTTTACTAAGTAGTTTTTAATAAACTTCTTATTGTAATTTATAAAATCTAAAAAAAATTGTACTTTTTTAAAATTTGTTAATAATTTTTATTTTTTAATTGTTTGTAGTTTTTTAAAATCTATATATACTTTGTATTGTTTAATAACAAATTTTAAAAAATTAATTTTCTTTTAATAAAATTTGTATTTCTTTAACTTAAAATATAAATATTTTCCATAAGATATTTCAAAACTTTGAAGATATAACTAATATACTTTTTTAAGATTTTTAAATAAATTATAATTAAGTATACTATAATAAATTGATTTAAATATTGTCGTAATATATTATTAATTATTTTCTAATATATTGTCGAAATATTTGTAAATTCAAATAGTATTATTGTATATTTGTATAATCTATATTGTATACAAAAAACTATTTTTTATTTTTTTTCTATTTTTATTCTAATTTAGTTATACGCTTTTTGTAAATTCAATTTAATAAAGTATTTTGCTTCAAATAGTTAATATTAAAGTTTACTAATATTAAATAGTAAATATCGATTCTTAACTATAATATTATTTAGCTTTTAATAATTAATATATAGACAAAAAGTTCTATTCTTTTTTAATATAAAAAGAATCGAATATTCTATTTGTAATTAAAAACTTTTAATAAATTCTTTTTTTTATTTTTTGTTAAATATTTGCGAAATACTTCGAGCTTTTTCTTGAATAAAATATATATAGATTTAAATATAAACTATTTATTTAATTAAAATTTAATTTTGTAATTTTACAATTAATATTTAGAAAGAATCTCTATTGTTTTCTTTTTTTAAAATAAATACTCTTAACTATTATATATTTGTAATATATACTTTAGTAATTTCTTTGTTATATTAAATAGTTCAAGATTTTTCAAAAATTTGTAATTTTTTTTTTTTTTTTAATTTTGTAATTCGACTAATTTCTATTAGTATTTATTAAATCGAATTTCGTTAGATTGTTTTTTTGCAAGAATATAAACTTGTTGCTTGCAATTATTTTTTAATTTAATCTTTTATTTATTATCGAACGCTATTAATATATAGATTAAATATAAATTATATAATTATATTGCACAAATCTAAATACTTGTATATTTTAATTAACTTCTAAATTGTATTGCTTTAATTAAGATACTTCTAAAACAATATTGTAAATAATTATTTTTACTATATTAAAAATTAGTTTCTCGTAATATTGTTAAATAGCTATCGATAATAATTTTGTTTCTTTATTTACTTTTTTATTTTTGTTAAATAATAAATTTCTATCTATAACTACTAGATTGTATATGTTAGATTTTTTTTAAATAAAATATTTTTTTCTTTTAACAAAAGTTCTAGCTATAAAATTATCTATTGTATTAGAATTAACTATTACAATAAATCGACAATTGTTAATTTTAACTAATATAATAAAATATTGTATATATATTGTTAAATTTAGTTGTTGTTGTTAAACTAATATATTGCATTTCTATAATATACTTTTCATTAAAAAATTTAAACTTTTTTTTATTTTTATAATAAGACTTTTGTTGCAAGCGCTTGTTTGCGCTAAACTTTCTTTCTATACTAAACTAATAATTTTAATTTTTTAGAAAATTAATTAATTTCTTTCTTGTTTTTTAGATAAGTTTAATATAAGTTGTTATAGCAAACAATTTAACTAAGTATTGTATATTTTTTTGCTTTCTTTATTTTTTCTTAAAATAAACTTATATTGCTTAGTTGTTATTTAATTTTATCGAAAATATCTTTTTTTATAATAATATTGCTTTCTAGCGCTTTTTTGTATTTATTTATAGTTTAATATATTTTTCTCTCTCTTAATAAGCTAGCTAAAGCGTTAAGATAATTTGTAATATTGTCTAGATATTTGTAAAAAAAAATTGATTATATTTGTTATTCGAATTTGTTACTAAATAAAAATATAATGTTTTTAATTGTTTTACTTTTATAGTCTTATTAAGTATTTGATTGATTTTTTGTATAAATATAAATATTTTGTCTAATAATATTTTATCTAGAATTTTCTATAACTAATTTAAATCTTCTATTAGATAGTAGTTGTTATTCGATTTAATTTCGAAAATATTTATTTCTATATTAATTTGCTTTCTAATATTGTTCTAATTATTAAATATCTCTTTTAATATAATATTAATTTGTCGACAATTTATTAAATTTTGTAATTAACAATTTCTTGCAAAGTAGTTTAATTTGCTATATAAATAGTACGTTTTTTTTAATTTGTTATCTTGTTTTTTTCTAGAATTCTTCTTTTTATATTGCTAAATAGAATTTAATTTTATAGATATAGATTTTCGATAATTTAAATTACTATATTTCTAATTAGAATAAATTTTTTTTGCTAATATTTAATTGCTAATTTAAAAAAGATTTCTATTTTTTTTCGAAATTAATTGTATCTTTTTTCTATAGTTCTTTTATATAGCTTGTTGTTAAAATCAATAGCTACTTCAATAAAGTCGAATATATTGTTAAGAGTTCTTTTATTATATATAATTTTGTTCTTTAAATTGTTTTTTAGATCTTGTCGAAATATTATTATAAATACAATATTGTTTTATTTAATTAGATTAATATATTTCTAAAATCTAGCTATATGATTTGTTGCAGAAATTTGTTAAGTTTAGACTAACCGTCGGGTCGGGTTTCGGTTCCAAATATTAGAATCGACCCGACTCGTCAATTCCAACCCTAGGAACCGACCCGAAACCCGAGTCGATTCCTAATATTTTGGACACAAATTGACACGATCCGACTCGATTTTCGATTCTAATATTAGGAATCGAATCGAATCGCCAAGAAATCGAAAATTACGTTATTTTGCCAAGAATTTAAATTTTTGAATTTAAATTTAAATTTTTCAAATAAATTCTATAGATGTTGTTTAACTGTTAATTTATTGTAGAGAACACAAATGCATTACTATAATGCATTACCTATATCCGTCTATAAGTGTTATAGATGTTATTTAAAAATCTAAATATTAAAAAATTAATATTAATGTATAATTCGCATCTATAGGCCTATAGATGCTATTTAAATTTTCAAATATTAAAAAATCAATATTAATGCATGATTTATATCTATAGGTCTATAGATACTATTTATTAATTAAATATTAAATAAATAATATTAATGCGTAATTTGAATCTATAGGCTTTATAGATACTATTTATTAATTATTTATTTATTTAATTAAAAGTCTTGGCGATTCGGATCGGTTTTCTCGGGTCGGATTTCGATTTCAACCCTAGGAACCGACCCGAATTGTCGGTTCTGACCCTAGGAACCGAACCGACTTTTCGGTTCCAACTTTTGGAATCGACCCGACCCGACGCGGTCAATCTAGTTAAGTTAAATATTAAATTACTTTTTTTGCAATTTGTTTTTTGTTAAATATTTTAAAAAATTTCGAAACTCTTTTTTAAAGTTATTGAAATCTATAAATATTGTATAGAGATTTTTGCTATTATTTTTCAAATATTTTTGTAAATTTGATTTAAGTTAATACTAAACTCTTTCTCTAAGAAATGTTAATACAAAAATTGTTTTCTAATTTGCTAAAATAGAATAAAAAATAAAATAGATATTTATTTGCATAAATTAGTTCTTTAGATCGATACAATTTTTATAATAGATATCAAATTTGTTAATTTTGATTTTGTTGTCTTCTATAATTGATAGTTAACATAATATTAATAAACTAGTGCTCGAAATAGAGATGCGTTAATCTAATATAGATATTTTTAAAATATTTAAAATATTATACTAATACTGTCTACAAAAATATTAGAAATAATTCTACTATTAAAGAGATTTGTAGATGTCTTTAGACAATGCTAGCAATTACTTAATTACAAAAATTTGCAACTTAAATAGTTGTAACAATAAGTCAAGACTTAAAATAAATTAAATACAATTTATAAAAAAGTTATATTTGATTTTCTATATATTAAGAAAATACTAATTGTTTGTTTTGCTTGCTTGTTAAGTATAGCAAGTATAATTGCTCGCAATACTTGCTTGTCGAATATATCGAACATTATATTTAAAATGTTTGCTTCTCGAGCATATCAAGTATAATAGTAGATTTGTTTCAAAGATGTAGAATCTAGACTACTAGTATAGCTTAAGTAAGCTCGTAACAACAATATATATTGCAAATTCTCTATATATTTTTTAGTATATTTTATAAAACTAAACTGTATATATATTTCTAGTTTATTTAAAGATATTTTGAATATTTGTATATTAAAAATAATTTTGTATTGTTTTTTTATATTTTTTAGAGTTTTGTTATTAAATATAATTAATATATCTATTATTAATATTTTAGAATATAGTTGCGTACAAAGAATTTCGAAACAAATATAATTTGTTAATAGCAAATATACAAAGTCTTAATTAACAAAACTAATAATACAAAATATTGTTAAAAAATTCTTAAATATAGCAATTTCTAGATTTGTAAATATTGTTTTAGTTAAATTTAATTATTAAATATTATACAAAAAATATAGCAACAATACTAACTATATGTATAATCTTTATTGTATATATTGTTTCAATATAATTAAATTGTTGTTCTTGTCTTTTAAGACTAGTAATCGACAACTAATAATTTTTTTTAACTTTTTATATTAATTGTTCTTTAAAAGAAAAAGAAATATAATAATTAATACAATTTTAATTAACAACAATATAAATAATAGTATCTAATATAATAAATTTTTCTCGAATCTTGTTTTTGCAATTACAATTATATTTTTTTGTAAAACAATATTAAGTATTTTTAGTTATTTCTATTTAATTTTAATTTTAAATATATTTTTTACAATATTAATAGTTTTTTCCTTAATTGTCTTTTTGTTCTATATATTGTTATTATTTGTATTATTTTTTATTCTAGAATATTGTAGAAATTAAAAAAGAAAATTTAATAATAAATATTATTTGTAATTGATACAATAGATTAAAGAAACTATAAATCTAAATTGACAAAATAATATAACTAAAAGAAATATTAAGCAAAATAGTAAAAATGCGCAAAAAGTAATTGTGTCTATATATAGATTGCAATTTTTAAAAAATATATATATATATATATATATTAAGAACAATATTATAGTTAATAGCTAAGTTAATTGATTTTTAAAATAATATTATTAAATAGAGTATAAATAGTAGTATTGCAATTAATTTGTTAATAAGTATATAATTTAAGTAGCAATACTAAATATACAATTTCCAAATATATAGTAAGAATTTTTTTGATATGCTATTATTAAAATAATTTCAAAATATTAAGAAATAGAAGTTTTGCTCTTAGATCTAATACAAAAAAAAAACGCTATAACAAATATTATACTCGATACAAATATGCTCAAATATACTAAATACTAGTGTATTTACTGCATCGAAACTAATCTCTAGTGCCAGCTCTAGCGCGGCTCTAACATAAGCGAACTCGCTAGGGTTCGGTTGAGGGTTTTTTTTTTGGCATTAGGTCTGACTACTGAGGCAACTACATAGCCTCCTATCCGGAGCTATCGAGAATGTTAGGAGGTACATCAATCTTGGGGAAATTCATGGACGCCAAGTACCCATTACCAGCCGCCATATTCCGGCAAAGCATCTCTGTGGAGCTGTTCGTCTTATGAAAACGATGCTGAAAACGTAGACGGAAATTCTTCGACCATAGTCGTTCGGACACTGAATTGATCCCATTGTCCGGTCTATGTCAAAGAGTCGTATATAAGAGTATTCAACATGTTGGCGCGAGAATTGAGTGGAACTTGATCATATGCTGATACATCAAATAATACATGACAGCGGGGCATGATACGACAAAACAGGCTGTGATGTTCCTCTGAAGATGCACACAACCCGGCAGGGTGGTGACCATGGTATGAAAGAAAGGCTTCTTTTGTGTGTCACCTTTTCTTGGCCGCAGTCAGAAAATGAAGAGGAGAAGTAGGAAGTAGTAATGACTGCCATGTCATGCGTCAACACCCATTGAATGGACATTAGCCTATGACTCGTTCATTTCCCACGTCAATCTCATTTCTCTGCTGTCCAGAAATTTTCCCATCGTAAACAGCTTCTCTATAACGATCGCAATTGGAGAAATCAGCGCGGGCACCACTTAGCATCAAAAGCTCCGATCTCTGAGACCCAACGATCAACTTGCAAAATCCTTCGAAACTTCACGATCTCTATCCTGCCGCCACTTCTCACTTTACTGTCGCTCTCCGCCATACCACCGAAACCTACGACAACATGCCTCTAATCTTGGGGTCCGTCACCTCGCAATGGACATGCTGCCAGTGCAGCACTTTGAACGCCCACCCCGACCCGCTCGGCAAGTGGCCATTCTGCAAGGTTTGCTTCGGGCATGCGTACTGCAAACGCTGTGAATGGCATCAGAAGAGACTTTTCACGATCGGTGGGGAAAATCGAAGGACTGAAGGATGAATACAAATTGAGCAGAGTAGGCGACCGGACAGTGATGAAGGAGGTAGTCCTGTGGTGGATGCCGTTACGGTGGTATCCCGGTTTTCCCAGATATAGGCAGAGCTACGAACAAGGGATTTCCTGCGCCATTGATTTGCCATTGCGTGCGGAAAATAAGCCCACCTGTCGTTATGTACTCGGCATAATCTTGGCCACCGCTGGTAATAAGGTGACTCGATGGACACGATAGTAAAATGAGACCTTCTAAAAGCGCGGTAAGAAGTAGATAGGCGTGTCGCTGTCCCCGGCCTCAGTCAAGTCGGCATGACCTTCCTTGGCCAAGTGAGCCGAGTCAACTGACTCATGGAGACGATTGCACCGTCAGTCTTCGACGCTTTATTATCGAGATCGTGTGGGCCGCCGAAGCCGTGTCACTAGTGATGCAACTTCTCGTCTTGGTTTACCGGGCCAGATGGCCATCGAGGAGCCAGCTGCTCTTGAGCGACATACGACTCGGCATGCTCTACTAACGAACAGCCTGCGAATTTGTCAATGGCAGCCGGACATATCATATGTCGGCCTGGCTTCTGCCACCATAGAAAGACGAACCGCACTTTAACGGGCTTGTCTGCTCTCAACTCTAGCTCCATTCATCAGATACTTTCTTTGTGTATCGCCCCGGCCCTTCAGCCAAATTCATCATGAACAGGCTTCTCTTTGTACGGACATCATCTCTACCGTGCTTTTCCAGTGTAGTCTGGATCCCCTCCAACCCCATCGAATCTGCCAGTCCTCCAGCTCTACAAGCTCAGCCATGCTTTTCTACACAACCTCTTTCCCCATCCTACTGGCGCTAGCGCTGTCACAGTCCCTACTTGCTTTTCCGCAATCTCGATATTCTATCAGTCCAGCGTCGCTGATCCCAAATCCAGCTCCCACCAGTCTTTCGCACTGCCACATAGTTCTGCAGCCTTGAGCACTGCTGGTAGGGTTCCAAACGTAGCCTCTATTTCCCCAGGTATTGGTCATGTTGCCAAGAGGAGGGCGCTCCTTTCGAACATTCCCTCGAAAAGATCCTATTCCACGGCTACTTTCTTCCCTACAGGGACACCGGGCCCATCTCCTCGATCGTCTGGTGTGCTGATGGGTTGTCAACGGCACTTCCCTCAGATACAATCGCTTCGAATATACCAGCAGCTGTTTTGAGTTTTGTTGCCAGCCTTCGTCGCAAGCAGACTAATTAGGCCATGGTTGCAGACGGCAACACCGCAGCAGCAGGTCAGGTTGAGCGACTGGCACTTCCCTCCAACACTCCGTGCTCCATCGTGAAGCTCTTCTCTACTGGTGCATCAGGGGCACTGATTCGACCATCGGGAGCCCCAACCAGCATTCCTTTAGCTTTTCTCGTGGAACCTACCCCAAATGATGTCTTGGCCTCAGTCTCGAGCTTCAGTATCAGTCTTCTTGCGAAGCAGACTGAGTCGACTGCGCCTGCTAAACGGGGTTACTTAAAAGGACTGGCGCCGTAGTGGCAGACTCCAGAGATCTAGGTGACCACGTCCAGGGGAGGATACCACCAGCCGGCTTTGCCAACGGACGCTCACCCGTGCGTCCCCGCTTCGGTCTCCTTCATGATCTAGAAAGCTGAGCACCGCACTGGTCGCCCTCGCAACATTCCAAATGGCTTTCAGGCCTTCGATATTCGATCAATTGGTTTCATAATTTTACAGGCGTTGGATACCTTCAGACCAGGACGCATCGTATCTCTCAACGCATTTGTCGATTACCATTACCTGCAATGCTTCATATCATTAGGAGTGAATATATACTGCGTCAATCACAACTGCATGTCAGGCCATAATGACCGCCTAGGCTGGAGTGGTGATCGCTGCTCTGGAACGAAACGCTCAAAAAGTTTTGAGCACGTGTTTCAGGGTTCAAGATCCTCCGGATTTGCGACTTCTGGTCTTGCTTTACTGTTTGCACGATCGTCAACAAATTCTACATCGAGATGCCAATTTGTTCTCTGCCACCATGTCTGATTCTGCGCTTGGTATTTTCGAGACCAGTGCTCAAAATGGGTGCCCTTTGCTTGGCAGTACTAAGATCTTTGTCTTGATCCTTCTACCTCTCGATTTTTTTGCGGCCATCCAACACGAGTACGCGGTACCATTCCAAGAATTGAATCGTCACCTGCTCGAACAGACCGCCGTCCTCCTTCCAGGATGTTTTTTCAAGGATTCCGTGGAATGAGTGCACAGTATAACCACTGAAAATAGCAACCGCGCATCTACATGCCGTGTTTCAACAGCACCCTGCATCTCTCTCTGAGACAATGCCGTCTTGCCAAGTGCAGGCCATTGCGATCGAGCTCGGACCGTAACCCTTCCAGAGGATGTAGTAAAAGCCAGTGGGTCGGCTACGAGCCTGCCCTCATTGCTGGCTCCATGATTCTTGGGTATACAGCTTTTCTTTCCGATCCTCTTCAGAAGAGCGTAGCCCATCCATCAGACGGAGTTTCTTAGGCAGCTCACGATGACTGAGCCAAATCGCTCAGACCACGTCCCATGGTGGAGACGGCTCCCCAAAGTCTTCATCACTCGTTCGATCCTGCTCTGCATAGGCGTTGTCGCGGTTTTCTGCCTCGCGATCGCACTTGCGCACTTCGACCTGAACCTCTATGCCGTGAGGGGTCAGAACAACAATTACTCGCAAGGTGATGTGTTTGGCGAACTGGCCGTGGCCGCAGTCTGTCCATCCTATTTTCTCTTTCCCCTTCCGTCCCAGTCGCGGTCACTAACGCCGGGTCTGTCGAATACAGGTATCCCTCTCGGTCGCAACGTCCGCTTTCTTTTTCTTCCAATTCATCGCCGGGCCTCCCCTACATCCTGGCTACTACGTTGCAGGAGATATGCTGTCCTTTCTGACCCTCACGGTCTGCCTCACTATTGGTTTTATGCTGAGCGCGTTCACAACATTCAACAACTTCGTTGAGGAGTCGACCTGCCAGTCGGGTTTTCAATGGGCTAGATGTGTAGCAGAAGCGGATATTATACAGCAGCTAGAATTAGTAGGCTATTCGTGTGGATTCGTAACGATGTATGCAAATCGAGACACAGTTCCTTTATCACTCGATGATTTCGTCTTCTATTAAGCAATGAGAGTAATTCGATGCTGACGACTATACGAACAGACCACTCCACTTCACTTTGTTCGTAATTGCGTGCTATCGAACGCACGTCCATAATCTGAGGAAGGAGATGTCAAAGATCACTGCCGAGATGACGAGGCAAAACCTCGAGATGAGAATGCAGGACCTCGAGATGCGACGGTATCCGCCTGCGAAAGCCGGCGAGGGGCAGCTCCCCAGGCATCCGGCACGGTCTGTCGACGAAGAAGAAATTGTCGAGAACGTACAAGGCCGAATTGGACGATAGTGATCGGAGGGAGGAGCTGCAGGAAACGAGATAGTATACGGGCTAAGATCATATAGGGGTAATATGTATCAGTGGGTCAGTGGTCTAAGGGGGGAACTCAAGCAAGAATTGCTTTGGCCGCTGACGCACGTTCATCTGATTTCGCCACACGTCATCTCACCACTCCGGATTCTGACTTTCTTCTCGTTCCTGTCCTCTCGATGCTCACTAACACTACCAATTGCCGAGAATAACCCATAGTGAGTTCTACTTCTCTTATTATTAGGATCAGCCGTTGCCAGAATGATCTTCTACACGAGGGGTCGTGGCCCAGATACTAGCAAGGACAATCTAATCATCCACAGGGGGTCGACCTCCAGCATAGCATAGGTGCCAGCCTTCCCTTGACCTCCCGACCCTCCGCCATCTCACCCGGTCTTTATCAAGACGCAATCCACTTATGGAGTGGCTGATCCTCGACGTCGTCCGGCCAGCCCACGGACCTAGCGAACGAGACCGAAACAAGGATCTCGCGTGTACAATCTTTACACTAAATATCCCCATGCTATGAGCGCATCTACACAATAAATCTTCCCCCTGCGATGTTGGTTATGCTCCCTGTAACGTCGCCTCACTCTTCACAAAAATCATCGTCTATCCCATCCAAGACCGGTGGTGGTAGATATCCCTTGATAGAGCCTGAATGCATTCTCCTACTTCTTTGCCTTTGCATTTTTCTTGTCGGGTGTACTGCCTGACATGTGATTCAACCTTACGAATTTTTCCTTTGGCAATGGGTTCGTTTTCGCTGATCGGCGGATTGACGATTCCTTCGGAGAAGGCGGAGAGAGTGCCTGACACGCGGTCGAACGGAGTACTGTGCCGGCGCTTGGGATATATAAATTGAGTAAGTTTTCTGGCCGCCATCGGACATCACGAGTAAAGCGGACGCATCCACCATGAGAACAACATGCTCTATCACTTTGCGATGACTGCAGTCGGTGAGTCAGCACACTCAGGGCACATGATGGCAAGGACAGTGCTCTGGGCGCAGCGGCATTCTGCAAGACGGGAAAGTTGTAACTTTTCATGATTGGAACGTATCTGGAAGCCAGCGTAGATATCATCGAGTATCGTGACGTGCATTCCTCCTCACCCAACCCTATGTAGACTTTTGGTATCATCCTCCCTCCCTCCCTTTCGACATCAGACCCCTCTCAAGCTCTTCACGTCGCGCCGCTCAGCGCCGCATCCTGCCTCTCCCCGCCATTACTCCCCACCACCATATTCTTCTCCTTCCCCTTCGCATCCTTCTTCGCCGCCTCACTCGCCTTGAAGCTCTGCTCAAAATCCGCAATGATATCATCAATATGTTCCGTGCCCACACTGATCCTGATCAAATCCTCCGTCACCCCAGACCCCCTCTTCTCATCATCGCTCAGCTGCGCATGCGTCGTCGTCCAGGGGTGTATCGCCAGCGTCTTCGAATCCCCCACATTCGCCAGATTGCTGATCAGCTTGAACCCATCCACGACCTGCTGCCCTGCCTGCTCCCCACCCTTGACGCCGAAACTCAGCACGCCGCCGAAGCCGCGCGGGAGGTATTTCTTCGCCAGCGCGTGGCTCTGGTGCGATTCCAGCCCCGGGTAACTCACCCACGCGACGTGGTCGTGTTTCTCCAGCCACTTGGCGAGCGCCAGCGCGTTGGTGGCGTGGCGCTCACAGCGCAGCGACAAGGTCTCCACCCCCAGCATCAACTGCTGCGCCGCGAAGGGGTTCAGCGCCGAGCCTAGATCGCGCAGGATCTCCACTCGGACGCGAATCGCGAAGGTGAGCTTGCCGAATGTCTCCCAGAATTTCAGGCCATGGTAGCCGTCGCTCGGCTCGACCATCTGCGGGAAGCGCGCGGCGTTGGCGCCCCAGTCGAAGTTGCCGCTGTCGACGACGACGCCGCCGATGGTGGTGCCGTGGCCGCCGATCCATTTGGTGGCGGAGTGCACGATGATGTCGGCGCCGTGGTCGAAGGGGCGGCAGAAGTAGCCGCCTGCGCCGAAGGTGTTGTCGACCACGACGGGGACGCCTTTAGCATGTGCTACCTTCACTACCGCTTCGAAATCGGGGACATTGTAGCGTGGGTTGCCAATGCTCTCTAGGTATACGCATTTGGTCTTGTCGTCGATGACTTTCTCGAAAGCAGAGGGGTCGGCGTCGTTCGTGACGAAGCGGCAGTTGATGCCGAGGCGGGGGAACATGACTTTGAATTGGTTATAGGTGCCGCCGTAGAGGTTCGAGCTTGATACGATGTTATCGCCGGCGTGGGCGAGGGCAGCGATGGTCATGAATTGAGCGGACTGGCCGGAAGAGGCGGCGACGGCGGCGACACCACCTTCAAGGGCGGCGATGCGCTTTTCGAAGGCGTCGACCGTGGGCTGAATGGTTGGAGAGTCAGCGACATGGTGACACGGTGACATGGTCGAAGTGTGGAGGCAAGCGAGAAATGACAAGGAGGGAGTTGTACGTTCATGATCCGGCTGTAGATGTTACCAAATTCCTTGAGGCCGAAAAGACGAGCGCCGTGGGCGGAGTCATTAAAAACAAAGCTCTGTATTGCGAATCAGAGGGCATTGGTTCCGGGGAGGGAGTTTCCCCGTGACGGGCAGAGCGTACAGTCGTTGCGTAGATTGGCAAGGCACGAGCGTTCGTCGCTGAATCTGGCTCTTGACTGGATGCTGAAAGTCAATATTTGCACTCGACAGGATAGGCGCTGCGATATAGAAGGGGGCATGCATGCGAGATGGCTTACCCGGCATGCAATTGCAGCGTCTCGAACTTGTGCTGGGGTGCTTCTTCCGCCATTGTTGAGGGTGAGTGGAGAGCTGGATAGCGACGTGGTAGGAGCGATAGCCAAGTGTGTCCTTCAATAGGTCGAGTATGTAGTCCAGGTGTCTCTCAGAATCACGTCGTACAAAGCAAGAGGCTGACCATCACAACTCGACTGTAAATGTAATCAAGAACACCTCATTAGCCTCGAACTGAGCTCAATCTTTTCTTTCTGGGAGCGCCCAGCAACCAGTGCCCGCAATCGTCATCGTACAGCGGGATGGCGCCATATTGCGACTCGGCGACCCCTGGGGCTGGCAGTGGCACGCGACAGTCGTGGGGGTTCCATTGGTGGCTATGATGCAGGCTAGGTGTAGAAGGGCGCAAGCTTGCTCTTCTCCGAAGTACGACACTCTGGTCTTGGAGAACACCTTCGGGTGATGCAGCAGAAGCCGAATCAACCCGTCCTGGTACGTTCGGTTGATTCGCGACGGCCAACGGGTGCCACCGGCAGCCGAGGCATGCGGGGTCACAGCCACATTACGCCACGTGCACAGGCCACATGCTTGTGTTGCATTTCGGTCCATCCGCGAGTACCTGACTCCATGGTACGAGTGGGATCCCGTTCGCGCATCGCTAAGCCATATCGAGGTTTCCTCCGTGTCTGTCGAAATCTCATCGATATCTCGGTCCTCACTCCCGCCAGTGAGATGTCAATACTGCTCTTCACGATGGCATTCTTGGGCCTCGACAGCCGCCTTGCCGCCACCATGGCTTCGGGTCCGTCGGGAGAATAATGTTGAGCTCCGGGGTGGGCAGCAACGTGATAGGAACGGGGATACGTCCGCGCCGAGGAGGTTGGTCCGACTTGGTTCGGAGTGGTACTGAAGGCGGAGCGGGGAAACAGCGAGTCGATGGTGCGGGACACCTCTACGGTATGATGAACAAATGAAAATTCAGGTCTCGAAGCGATATATGATGAGGGGGAGAGAGCAAGGGTGGCTGTCTAGGCTCAGTATCTGACAACCCTCGTATCTTGGTGGAACCGCCCTGGAACAGCATGGCCACGACGGGCTGGCCTTTGACGTGCACGCGTGGGGATTCAATAGAGAAGAGAAGAGATCTTCCCGGGTAAAAAAGAGAAGCACTATAACATGCCAGAGTAAATACGAAACGAAGAAATGCCCGATTTATACCGAGGGAGCTTGAATGGTCGACAATTGAGATTGAGCCAGATGGACGATTATTGCACGGAGAAAAAGATGTCATCTATAAAATTCCGGGATCAACGAGAGCAATGCATGATATGCTTGGAAGTTGGTCGAGTCGGCTAAAAAAATGCCGTTGGAAAAGTACAGGACCATGCTTTGCAATGTGTGAACACACCTCAAGATACACAGATTACAACGACTAGAACCCCTCTCCGGAAATGCAATCAAGCAATGACCGGACCGGCTAGTAATTTGTGTATGGAGATGTCTGTGGGTTGACAATAGTACAGTAATTGTAGAGGCGAGAGAGCGCCATGACTTGGTACGAGATGTATGCGGATCTGGGATACCAATATGTGCTTTGGCAATGTATGTACTGTTGTCGAATGTCGTAGTTGATCCCACGCCCGACTCTACCTCCCTTTGTAGTCGTGGGCATGGCTAAGGTATCCTCTGGCGATGTTCGATGTGCTGCTGGCATCTCAATGGTCAGGTTGGGGCTCCGAGAAACCATGCAGGAGCCCCGTAGTGATGCGGCCGACGGGCGAAAATTGGTTTGCCATATTCGTTGAGTCGAGCACCCCACCCACTTTATGGACCCGGAAGGGTGATATCTTTAACATCTTTGCCTTCGGTGCCGTTCGGTTCCTCTCCTTCATTCATGCCCATCAACGCCTTTTGCAGCTTCGGGAAGAAGTCCCGATTGACCCCCACGTCGACATACTCTTTCTGATCCTCGATCATACCCTCCTCATCAAACTTCAAGATCCACATGTACTCATTCAAGTATTCGCCAGCCGCCGTATCCGCCCTCGCTTTTAGGTGCATGATAATTTTCCTCTGCTGGACATCTTCGATGATCTCATACACCGTAAGACTGAAATTTCGGAAGGCAGGAATGATGGACTGGAGCTGCGATCGATAGGTCTCGTTGGACTGAGGGGGGTACCGGAGGGAGTAGGGAAGAATGGTTCGTTTGCAGCCGGGGTTGCGCAGGGCAATAATGTCAGGAATGGACATGGAGTTGAAGGCGTCCACGAGCGCGTCGGCGGTCTTGCGCTGAGCGGTTATTGCCATGTTTGTAAACTGTGGAAGTCGACCAGCATATGCTATCGCTCGGCAGGAGGATGTACTTGAGAAGCGTTTTGGGAGGTTGTCGTGTTTGTAGAGAGGTTGCGAACCATGGACATTCCTTGGGGTTGCATGCCTTAGGCCGGACACGTGAATGATGGCCTGCGATACTCTTGTGATCAACAGGGCATCCCTCGACGAATACAGAAGCTATCATCGGTCGATCACGGTGGTTTTGGCGGCGCTGGGAAGCTAGGAGATCCTAGTGCCAGATCGGGTGAGGGCCAGAAACAGGGCAGAAGTGGGAGGACCTCGGAAGGATCAAAGAGGTAATGGGTCACTGGGTCAGCAATCTTCAATAGGCAATTCACGGCAAGATATCACTGGTAGAACCACGATCAACGTCCAGTTTGGCATGCATCTCTGAAAGCAGACTGCCTAGTAGTCGCTATCTCAGCACGCTTGACTACTCCTGGCGCTCACGCACGCCAAACTCCTCAGCCTTCTGCCAATCGAAGTCATAGGCCCTCGCATCCATCTGATAGGAACAACCATCGAATCTGCTGCCCCGCATGTTACTCAAGACCCTATCTCGATCTGACATGACGCTGCTGCTCAAACCGCAGCGGTGCCCTTTGGGTTCATCTCGTGATCCTTGTTGTCAGGGCCTGTGGTCGGATTGCCGGTTCGCTGCAGGCCTCTCAGAGCCAGAACCGTCGTGACCAGAAAGAATAGCCTAGAAGCCCAGAATGGTCAGCGCGTGCTTCGTTGACAGCAAAGAGATGCCTGCTTTGGACACTGGAAGACTCACCACTCCACCGCTCCCAATACGATTGTCGCAACCATGACGTGACAGATGCGCCCATAACACATCAGTAGTCTATGGTGGAAAACAGCCAGCACGGTGAACGCCGCGAACCAGAAGAGCATTGTCAAGGCCTCGCAACTAGGAATGATCCATCTACGCTGAACCTTGAGAGCGGCCACGAAGAGTAGTGGCGTGAGCAACAGCGTCCAAATGGTGCAAAAGAGCAGAAGGTTGACTTCGGAAGGTGAAGATCTCCAGAAGGAACTGAAGCGGTACCAGTGGATGACTATTTGCCGGAATGGTCAGCAAAGGCTTCCCACGTCTTTCCCCTGCTCAAGCTAGAGCTTGTAGGATTGTAGCTCTCGGATCTTCCTCTGGTACATCGTTGGTGAATAGTTGCTACGCTTTCACCATACTGAAGGACTCACGCGGAAGAGGACAAGGGCAACAATGACTTCAGGGACAGCAGCGAGTTGTTTCTGAGCCCATAGCAAACCGCGACATTCTCCAGGAGACGAGGACGAACTTACGATAGCTAGTCAGGGCGAGCAAGGCCAGAGCCAGAGCTACCTGCACAGCACGCAGGGGGAAAATAACAGGGAGCATGGCTGCAAAAAGTGCTTGTTCGGTCGACGTGATAAATGGTCGATGTAGAGTGAAGAGCTGCGTAATCAAAAGTTGTGAGGGATGCTGTTTGTTGATGAGTGTTGATGAGTATTGTCCTGGCAGAGGCTTTTACTAATGATGGTCGAGGGGTCGAGGAGTCAAAGGGCGACGGGTCCAAATTGTTTTTTATGAGCGAAGGAAACCGGGGGAGTTGACGGAAGGAGTCATACACAGAAGGATGAGATCTGTGTAAGAAGCAACGTTTTGACACTTGCTCGGGAAGGGAAGGAGCATGCCTGTGGTCGGCGACACATACAAGAAACAATGCATGCATGCGCACGACCATTGTAATTCAACTTAAGAAGGACTAAAGTAAGTGGCTCGTGGATGAAGTTTCGAAGAAAAGGGGATTACCTCCTAATCAGGGGCCTAGTGGTGCTCATAGAGGCTTTCCTTCTATATTCTTTGGCTGACCATGAACGAACCACAATTACCAGTCATCGAGCATTTCTGTTCCTGCTATATACAAGCCCAATGCCCTTCTCTACAACCGGTTCCGTTGTACCAACTTCGTGTACTTCTTATACTACAACCTCGCGTTGACCTTCTTGTTCGCCTGCTCTTCTGCCACCATTGATTCGGCGTACAGCTCGTCCAGTTCACCACGGAATTTCTTCGCCGTTTGCGGCCGCTTAAGCTTGAGCCTGAAAGGGGATATGTCAGTGACGCGCTGCGAGCCCAGTATAGGAGCACATGACTTACGTAGGTGTAAGGAGCTCGTTGTCGATTGTAAACGGTTCGAGGTAAAGGTAGCAATTCCTCACCCGCTCGTAACCGGCGAAATTGTTCTTCTTGCCCACTTTGTCCATCTCTTTGACCACTGCTGCTCTGACCTTGGCATTCTTACACGCAGCTGCTACAGCCTGCAAGTCCGTTGCGGCGATGGTTCTTCCCAAGACCTTGCTCGCAAATGGTGCAAACATCTCTGGCATCACGCCGAAGAGGGCCACCAGAAACGTTTGTACCGAGTCACCGTGAACGTAGGCTTGCGCGAGGAAGTTGAGATGCGAAAGATAGACGTTTTCGATGCGTTCGGGTGAGATGTATTCTCCCTGTGCGAGCTTGAGTACATTCTTGACGCGATCAATGATCTTGAAACGCCCTCTGCTGTCCACGGTAGCGATATCGCCTGTGCGAAACCATCCATCCGGGAGCATGCACTTCTCCGTCTCTTCCTTGTTCTTGTAATAGCCGGAGAACAGGGTGGGTCCCCGAAGGAGTAGCTCACCGCGAGGTTGAGGCTGGTCCGTGACAAGATATTCCACGTCCGGCATGTTGGCCAAACAGATCTCATTCGAGGGCATCACAGCCCCGCAAGTCCCTACCGATAGGTCACCCTCTATCTGCACAAGACCGCAAGCATACGTTTCTGTAAGCCCATAACCTTGCGCAAGCCGATTGCCGAAGACAACACGGAGGAACGTTTGGAGGCTCGGATCAAGGGGTGCGGAGCCGGAGACCATAGTACGCGCTCTATCAAGGCCCAACGCTGACGCAACTTTACGTCCCCATATGCGATCATAGATGGCATGCTTGTTCGTTGCATCGGGCGAGTCTGGATGTTGGAGTGCTGTTGTCTTGGTAGACACAATGTGCCGCGCCAAAGCGCCCTTAACCCCAGGTTGAGCGGTTGTAGCTGCACGGACAGCGCCACCGAAGCGATTGTAAAGTCGTGGTACGGAGATGAAGCCCGTAGGTCGGAGTAATTTCAAATCATCCACCAAAGCAAGGATATCCCCATGGAAGTAGCCAATGGCAGCGCCTACCCATAGGGCTCCATGCTGGCTTAGGCGTTCGAAGATATGAGCTAGAGGAAGATACGAGCAGTAGACGTCGGAGGGACCACCGGGCATGAGGGTCAAGGCACTTCCAGTCGCTGCTACAGCCGCATAGTGGGTGAGAACAACACCCTTAGGCGGGCCGGCTGTGCCGGAGGTGTAGTTTATGGTGATGATATCTGAAGGGCGCGGGACATGATAGACGGGACTTCCCAACGACTTGCCTAACGCCTCAATCTGCTGCATTGAGTATATTCGGACCTCCATGTCGGACGCCATAGCTGCAAGCACATCATACTTGGAGTGACCAGGTCTATCTCCGTCTTCGAGGGGGTCTAGAGATATGATGATCTTCAGAGAGGGTAGTCTTGGCTTCAATTTCAGGACAGTAGGTATATGCGGTAGTGAGACTGCGATGCAGGATAGTTGCGCGTGATTGATGATGTACTCGACTGCGGAGGGTCCTAATGTATCGTACAAGGAGACGGTATAGAGAGCTTGGGACATGCATGCCAGATCTGCATGTTCATCAGCTGTACTTCTCAAACGCCAAAAAGACAAACACCCTACCTGTCAATTGCCATTCCGGCCTGTTCTGGCACCAAAGCCCTACACCGTACTTGCGCTGCGTAACACCAACTTGTCTGTTCGCCTCGACTATGCCAGCACCAAGGTTGGCCCGTCTCTCCTGCACGGTTTCGTAACTCAACCATTGGTACGGCCCCCAAGCCTTTCGCGCGGAATCGTAAGGCCGGAAGCCGAGACATTTCCTTGTAGCATGGCGGTCCGCTGCAGGTCGTTAATATGCAGACGAAGCCTATGTGAACGCTCTTTTACCTGAATCTTCAAACATATGGTGCACAGTGCTTATCTAGTATTGTACATCAATTCTGCGTTCTTCGTATAGCGCTGCTCTTCTGTCCGCTGGTCCACTTACCTCTGGGTCAAGTGTTTCAAGAAGCTCATTCTGACATCTCCAATGCCGGTAGACTGCGCTTCGACCTGGTTGTTCGGAGTTTGGTATAGGTACTGAGTAGGGTGACCCGACAGGAGGTGGAGCATGTAATTCTTTCGCACGCTCAAGAAAGGCCATGATGTACCACCAATGGAAGTCGAAGGCAACAGCTTGTCCAGAACAATGAAGATGGGTGTCCGAGCTTGGCTCGGGTAGGTCTGAAGGGCGGGTTATAACATGTGTTACTTCTTAGACAGCTGTACCTTCGTTGATGATCTTGAAGTTCCAACAATCGACCATGAGGCACACTTTGGTATCAAAGTGGAGATTGAGAAGTCACTGTTGAGAAGGGGATCTGAAGGAAGCATCGAGTGGAGCGACTGTTCTCCGTCTTGTGATGAGTGGGTGGGCGATGAAGGTCGAGGAGACGCCCCGTTCTCTGAAGTGAAGTCTGAACGCAAGAGATTGAACCTCGGCTCCGGAATCGCCGAAGTCATGCCGCACGTGGCTTTCCGCCGGCAGATCCTTACCTGGCTCTGATCGATCGACTGGATTTCCGAGCATGTGAAACTGTGGCTGGGCAGCGCATCGCCGTTGGCTTTAGCCAGCATTGTTCCTTGCCTCAGTATTCAGACCATATAGAAAGATTATTGTAGCAGTGCGGCGCTTGACAATGCGACGCTCCATTTAATGCGTCCCGACTTTAAGTGTCGCATCATTAAGTGTCGCATCTTTCTATGCGTCGCGATATAAATATCGCATTATTAAGCGTCGCACTCGTACAATAATATTTCTATGGAGTCTGAGGACGACACCTCGAAAACCTGTCAAAATTGAAAAAATAAATTTCAACGTTACATTTGTTATGCGATACAGTCTTAATTACTACATTTTATATTAATTAAACTATACTCGTTGCTAGATTTTAATAAGTTTTAATTATCTATAATCAAGATAATTACTAATAGTATGTTGTACACGCGTGCTAGCATCAAAGCAAAAAAGTTTTTTTCATTTTTTGATTCTAATGGGTTTTCGAGATTTCGCCCTCAAACCTTATACGAAAAAAAAAGTTCTGCCATCTTACTGTATGTAGTTAGCACCTTGTTGGATTCAGCAGTTGCACGTGATACGGTACATAGTCATGCGAAATAATAAGTGAGCATAAGGTCTGACTACTGAGGCAACATTGTTCCTTTACTTCTACATTCCCGAGCAAAGAACAGGGACAACTGCTCCGTCTTGGACATCCTTTTCACCATCCATGTTCTCAGCGATGGCAAATAGATCTCGTCGTGCCTTCTGGAGTGTGGGATTCTGAACGTTTCTTCCTGACCAGACTGTACATCGAGCATGATATTCTTCACATCAAGGACGAAAGGGTCCATGAGCTATGATCGCCCAAGCGGTCTTCAAAATTCGCGACTCGTCATGGTTTCTGCATAGTGACGGTGACGAAGCCAAAGTTCTTCAGTAGAACCTGCGCCATGAGAGCAGGGCATAAGATGTATCAACTAGGACAACTCGGCCAGGATCGTGACATTCAATTTCCCACAGTTGTGAAGCTACACACATGGCACTACATGCCGAAGGCTGGGTATCTCAACATGTTGCGCGACGTGGAACATACGGCCCTCCAGCGTCCCTCTACTCCAACAGGGAGAAGAGCTCCGTGTCCATGCGCGGAAACCAATGGTCGTCCTCCATGTCGTCTTCGTCCAGAACACACGGCGCTGGATCCAGCTTTAGACCGCTACCGTCAAGCACCACGTCTTCCGTATCGCTTGTCAAGTCGACAATGTTCGAGTTCTGCGTACCTCTAACTAATTCTTCACGACGCCCAGCAATCGTGTTTCTGATGTTGCGAGCGGCCGCATTCTCCCGGACTCGGCCCATACTTGACACAGGCTGTTGCTTTTCGATATCCTGGTGGAGACGTGCGGTGCCTGGCGCTCCGTCCTCCCGCGCATACGCTGCGTAAGGCCCTGCGTAAGCTGGCCCCTGCCCAACGCCGAATTCAAAATCCATGACGACTTGTCCGGTTTCGATCAGCTCGCGGGCAGCAAGTTGCCCAGGCCCAAGCCCTGGTAGGGTGACGGCTGGTGGCGACTCGTTTCGTACGGCTGGGTGGTATTGAATTGCCTGTGGCCCTACTTTCGGGCCGACTTGTTGGGCTCCTGCGCCACCGGGATCGGATGAGAGTACATGTACACCCCCACTCGAGTCACCGACAAGTAACGACACGTAGTCTGGGGAGAAGGAGCCGCACGAGATGCCCGCCTGCAGCTGAGCAACGTCGCGGATGAATGCGTCTTCAGGTGCTCGACTAGTATCCCAGCACTTGACTACTCCATCTGTCGCGCCGGTGTAGAGACGATGCTTGCCAACGCCCCATAAAGTCATGTTGACTCCTGCGTCTCCCTGTTCCCGACTCATTGGCGGAGCGCCATATTTGTGATCCCAATCAGCTATTGGCTCACCATGCTCAAAGTGGTGGAGTACGTGATCTGGATTTCGGGCGTCCCATACGTAGATCGATCCGTCGGTGCATCCCACTGCTAGAACGTTCGGGTCTCGAGGGTGGAAGACCAAGTCCTGCATATCTAGTGCAGGACATTCGTATTCGAACATGGATCGCGAGCTGCCATTGCGACGATCCCATGTACGCACGACGCTTCGAGTTGTGTATTGGTGTGTCAATCTTAGTCCCGGGGCTCCCCCGGTCGAAAAGGCGTCAAGGAATGGGTGGAAAGCCGCAGTATAGATATTTTGGGCCGATGGGGTAGCTTTAAGCTTCTCCCCGGTGCTGACATCCCAGAGGCAGAGGTCGCCCTCTCGAGCGGGATCGTAGTCGGGTAAGTCTCCCCACCGAGTAAATCCAACCAGAAGGAGGTGTTCCGTGAACGGGGTCAATCCCCATCGGAGACATTCTGGGTAGATCTCGTGTTGCGGCTTCAGACGTGATCGATACGATTCGAGACTTATATAGTTGTGACTATAGTCAGACCCGTCATGTGAGTAGACTCTGATTGGGTTCTCGACGGTGTGCGAGGCGGTAGCGAACGTTCGTGGGAGTCGTGCCGAAGCTTCCAAGGCCGCGACATGTCCATTGTGTACAAGGGTTTCAGTGCAGACTTGCTTCCCTTGCTCAATATCCCACACCTTGACCGTACCATCATGGCTTGCCGAGTAGAGCTCACCTCCTTGTGGTGAGAATTGGATGGCTGTAACGCTTCTGTAGACCATTGGATCACATGCGTCATATACAGCATCCGTCGAATTCGGTCCGCTAGCGATTGTATCTGGCCTAGGCCGTGGAACTCGATGGTCCGGTAGCTCACACAGAGTGTTGTGGATAATGTCGCCGTATAGGAAGTTGTTGGGACGATTATATTGAAGATCCTCCGCATTCGCGGTAGCTGTAGCACCTACTGCATACGTCTGAGAATCTGGGCTCCAAGCAGCCGCAACAATATCCCCTGATGCTCCTTTCCAACATCTTACGGGAGCGACGTTTTCGATGACCGAGTATCGTATTTCCTGTTGCGTCCGTCGACCTTTTGTCTCAAAGCCTAGTTCGCGGTGTCTCAACAATAATGAGATGTTAGGGTCAACATCAGGCTCTCTTATTCCTTTCTCGACTCGCACTATGGAGGGTGTCGCTGTTGTCGTGGTCCTTGCCCGCGTCAGAAATTTTCGAATCGCTTTACGCTTCCTTGTTGATACAAATTCCGGCTTGGAATGTGCAAGACGAGAAATAGCGTCGAGATCGTTGTCATTGCGATTTCTGACCATCCTTCGAAGTTTCTCGCCAACAGTCTCGGGACATTCTTCGTCATTTAAAACCCCATGGAATTCTTGAATAGTAGCAAGTAGGGCTTGGCTCTCGAGATTCGAAAAGTCGACGTGCTTGATCGCAAGGTCATTTTCCTTAGGCTTAGCCCTCAGCTTGCTGTCAGGTTTGTACGGGTATGGGACAGTGCCGCAGGTAGAACCTAAGCTCGCAGATACTAGTTCGAGGGAGGAGTCGAAGATCGGCTTGTCTTTGCTGGCTGTCGTCTTAGGAAAGACCGTGTCAGGATAAAAATTGGCTGCAAGATGGTTGCCGAGGGTTGCTGGATATCCCGCAGAATCAACCTTAGGAGCTGCTCTCACTGATACGGTGGAGGGCTCGAGAGTGGCTACTCGAAGGTTTGTAGCAGGTGATAATCCTAGGATCCGGCCAGGCTCTGACACGCCATTCAGTGGCCGAGTACCATCCTTTATAGACTGTTCTAACGTTGTACTCGTAGCTATAGGATAAGCTTGTTGTGGTGGGGCTTCGTGTACCGAGGAGCTTATACGCAGTCTTTGCAGATTCGTTGTGGCAGCTGGTCCCCGTTTGGTGAACAGTGCAGGGCTCTCTTGCGGCCGAACTATCATTGCAGATGACTTGTGAGTTGCTTCCAGTGATTCTTGGCGAGCCGAATATTGACGAGAGTCTCTTGTAGCATCGGAACAAGCTTCCAGAGAGCTTCGGTGGTCATCTAATATCGGCGCCGGTCGTAAATTATTGGCGGATCTTTGTGCTGATTTTCTTGCCTGGAATGGTCGAAAGGAGTTGGCCAATGATTTTGCCTGTTGTGTTTGTCTTATTGATGAATTTGGTCCACCCTCATGCATAGCGCTAGCATTCACATGTGGGTGAGAAGGTGTACGAATGTCACGAAGATCGCGTGACATCTCACTTGCGGAGTCCTCTGCACCTACGTCCACAATCATCTCATTGCCGTCGATGTCGAACACCTCTATAGAAGAATTCTTTAATTTTTCGAGAGGCTTCTTCACCTCCTTCTTGAGAGCTGTTGGTGTTCCCGCCATCAACTGATTTGAAGATTCTGCATCGATAGAGCCAGTGCGGGTCGGACCCCTTCTTTGCGTACCAACAATACCTTTGTCATACCGTAAACTCTCTGAACCGAACAGTTCCAGGTTTCCTGGGTGCCCGGTCGCAAGGCTCTCTGTTGGCGCTACAGATGTCGCAGGAGGCTCAAGCTTTTGTTGCAGCCTACCGAAAGATGGGCTTACATCTGGATTATCGGCAAAGGAGACGTCACCCGAATGGGAGGGTCCGCTGTGTCCTCCGACGCCATCGTGCGTGAGGTCGTAGAAGGGAGTTTCCTCAGCTTTGAAGAGGTGGAGACAGCTAAAATCTCGGGGAGTTGGAGGTACGGAGCCAGATTCTTTGGAAAATCCCTGGATTTTGCGGCAGAAAAGTTCTTTCACGAATCTCCTGATCACAGTTCGCTGGTGACTGGTCGGGTCGCGCCGCACACGAATCAGATCCGGAAGGGTTACCTTCAGCATCTCAAGCGCGACCTAGCAGAGCTTAGCCTCGAGACTTCGCGTCGCCCACATTCAAGGCTCTAAGAGCCAACTTACATCAAGTCCCATGGTTTGTAAGTCTTCATCGGCGTGAAAGCCACGGTAGTGACTTGTAAGGGATTGGATAAAGGGATACACCAACTCCTCAAAGAGCGCAATGAGCGCATTGGCTCTTCGGCGACTCATTCCTTCACAATTCACCTCAAGCGTGCAATGGGGATTGTGCACTGACGTGCTCGTTCCCAAATTGGGAGCTCGATACCGTATTTGCAGCTTTCGTGGTGCATCATCACCACCCGCCAACTGTACGAGAACCGGAACGGCAGCGAGTAGTGGTTCCGAGGTATAGACATTATGTGAACATCCCAACGAGCCGTGCTTTGCTTTCGTACCATTGGTTAGGGTGGGGAACTCTCCCAGATGTTGAAGATTTCGATTGCTGGCATTTCTCGCTGTCTTCGCCGTATCTCCAGTTTCGGGTATAAAATCTCCGCTTGATTTCCTACCCCGACGATTCAAAGGACCAACAAAGTCCTTGTCACCCGGGCGAGGAAGTTGTGGCTTCCTAGGTCTGCCACGTTTTACCGGCGTAGAGACCTGTCTCAGCTCGGCTGTCGTTCGGGCCAAGATAGCGTCAGAAAAGGGCGCTGCATTCAATCTAGGGGTGAGACTCTGATCTCCCGGCGGAACAAGAGTATGCTTCTCAAGAATCTCAGAGTAACCTACCGCCCCGCCTTGTTTCGTTGACGAATGCTGATATATCCTGCTGAGGGTCTGGGAGGTACCAAATGCACCTTCAGCAACGGAGCGTGTGTGGTCAAAGAGCTGAAGCTTCCCAGGATTTGAATCGTGATCGCTGTAATGTTGCTGCCGCACTTCTCCGGCTGATCTAAAGATAAATTGTCTACCATTCGACGCAGGAGAGTATTGAGGAAGAGGAGATCGATATGCGCTTGGAGTCCCCACCGGGTCTGTTCGAATGGCGGCGGGTTTCTTGGTAAATGGCGTGAAGGGGTTGTGCTTCTCGACCCGCTTATGCTCGTTGAAATTAATGGGCGCGCTTCTCTCGTCGCTGGCCGTGGGTACTATCCTCCCAGGGCTCCCTTCCCGAGGAGATTGGCATACGAAATGTACACCAGTAGCCTCCTCGACAACTCCTTGACGATGGTAGACTTGGAACAGTCGAGGTGATGGAGGCCCAGTCGACATCCTCCGAGCTACTTTCGCATGGGCTCGAGGACAATTCGATTGTATGTGAAACGGAAAGAAGTCAGATAATCAGGGCTGAAGTTTGTTAAGGGGGGAACCTTCAATGGTCGCAGGTTGAGCTCTGTTTGATCAGACATGGAAGTCGCAAACACCGCGGTCGAACTTTGCTGGAAACGGATGCTTGACTAGAGGGCTTGCGTGGAGTATCTCAAAGGGAGGCCGGTTTCAGGTAGTCATGAGCGATCTGGCATCCAAACCTGGGGCCGTGCACGTCGTTGATATGACTCGCGAAGCATGATTGATGGAGGTGCAGCCTGAGGTGCTACGGGTGGTCTGGACGAGCTATAGCATCTGTGAAGCAGGATTGAATTAGCAGAGTGCATGAGGCAGAGGGTGAGCGCATACGTTACCAACATGTTTTCGAGCTCCGACCAAAAGTCAAGAAGCTTTGCACCACACAAGTCGAAACTATGGCGTTCTCGTGTCTGCCAAGAAGTCTTATCGATAAGGTCGCTCACGTCTTTGGACATCACTTATTATTCTCACATCTCTGATCAACGCTGTTTGTGCTTGCTAAAGTATCCTCCGAAATCCACTACAGTATCGTGGACCTGCAATTGTAACGAATGAAGCATGACTATGATGATTGAAGCTTGGCAATATTTCCCACTCTCAACTGGTACTCGGATGTTGGATTGCTATCAGAAGCCGGCCTAAAGTACAAACAGATAGAAAACCCGTCTACCCACCCCCCCTTTTCGGTAATGTTCATCCCCATTCTCGCACCCTCCTCCAGGGAGGTACCTGTTTTTACACCATAAAACAGGTATACTCTGGTAGTTTCCCTTGATAGTAGCGCTCCTGGGGTAATAGGTGCCTCGGGCCTTATTGAGTCAAAAAACCACAGTAATTACGACTTGACGGGCGCAATGCTATCTATTACATCTGGATACTAGAAGAACTGCCTCTATGCGTTCGAAAAAGCATCTCGACGACATGGAATTTGACAATGCCATCAGCAAGGGTGGTGGCGTGGGAAATCGCTCACATTTGAGTCCCAAAACGGCAGTTTCCCAGGCAGTATCTCATGGGTTCTGAAGATGTAACCTGACCTGGCCTGCCTGACTGTATGGCCGTAACAGAAACTGGTTGCTTGAGTAAGATCGGTTAGAACCGAACCCTGGCAGATCACGATCTGAGGAATGGCTTATTTCCTCCTAGTTTTTGAACGCGTTGAGCGCGGCATTCCTATTATGATTGAGTGTAAGCACAATGGAGGACTCTTCTTCACTAAAGAAGTCACCAACTTTACACAATTCATATGCCTCAGAATGCATCGTTGCGTTGTCGCAAAATATAAAGTGTGCTTCGGAGTATTTGGAGCGTGGTCCAGAGCACTCAGAGCGTGTGCCAGAGCACTCGGAGCGTATTCTCGAGCACTCGGGACTTATCTCCAAGCAGTCGAAGCATATTCACAAGCAGCAATCATGATCTCAACTGCTATCACGTCAAGCAATTCTCGATATCATCGATGCCACTTGGCTAAGCATGCTTGGCGTTTCGACATCCATGACACAGTAATTCTACCCAATATTCACTATTGACACAGAATTGGATGAAGCTAAATGTTGGCAAAGAAATCACTCCTGGCCATATTTTATCGATGAAGACTGCTTCCTGATACCGGCGTCATATTCCGATTACAGAACCCTTCGCAGACACCTTGCTTCATCGCGAGCTTATAATGCAAAGATTCGCTTTGTTCCTGCTAGACGTCTCCCAGATCTATCGAAGCGATCAGCGATCGCAGTGGAAATGCCAGCACCCAAGCCAATCCATTAATTTATCGCGGGCTGTCTACAAGGGCGGATCTATGATTCTTTGATAAAATGGACCGAACAATCTGATAAGTATAAAGTGCTTTTCTTTCCAATAGGTTCGCAAGGTATAGCAATGTTCTTTTCTGTATGTTGAAAATGTCATTATAGCTAATCTCTTTAGGGATCAACCTGACATTTGCCGAGAAGTCCAAGCGGTCGGACACAACATGTCACCCAGACGGGACTGTCCGTGCAACGGACTGCCGCGCCAAATAGCCATTTCTTGTTATTGAAGTGGCCCATACACAGTCGGAAAACAGTATTATCCGCAAAGTCAGAGATTATGCCGAGGGCGCCCACGGGCGCCCACGGGCGCATAAGCACTATCGTTGTTCTCAAGATGGACTCTGAATCTCAGTTCAAAACACAACTGTGGATCTACAAAGTCCAACGGGTTAGTTCTCCCAAGAGAGATCGACCAGACGGCTTCAGATCTACTTGGAAGCCAATCGAAAAGGTCGAGATCTACCCAAGTCCCACTCACACAGATCTAGTATTACAATTCACATTACAAGATCTGTTCCCAGGATATAATGAAAATGATCGAGAGTCACTTATCCGCATCGACTTAACCTCGGCTATAGCAGAGATGGGAAACATAATCAATTCTCACAGACGAGGGGAACTTATCGATGAGAGCCCATCAAGTCGTCCCAATACGCCAGATGCATCAGAGACAGACACCGCCGAGTCGGACTCCTCTTTGGAATTTGGATCACAGAGTTCGAATCAAGGTTCCAAATATAGACCATCCACCTCCGCATCGCTTGAGGGTATTGAGGAAAAACACACGCGCTCGAAAGGATCTTCAGACAACACCAGAGACTAGCCAGCCCAGTTACTGAGTACGCGATCTTCTGTCGATCTAAGGTTTTAAATTGTTATCTACTGATCTGTGGTGTCCTTAAATCCACCCTATCGGCGATTTAAACTGCATGGTCTTCAGATGCCTCAGCTACTCACTAACCGACCATGTATGGAGACTTGATGGAGCTTGACTAGGACACCATGACATGGTCCGAACCAAGTCAACCAACAATGCAACTGCCGATATTTGGAGGATCAGCAGAGGAAAGCATGCTTGATTAGATTGATTCTGATGAATGAGAGCTTCTGATTGAAGAGCGTGTGTGAGCTAGGTACTCGCTAGCACACAGATAACATATGACTCAAACATTCCAAAAAGCGGTCTTCAGTTATCAATAAGAAAGTGTGAATATGTTGAAGTCCCTTATCTTGATGCGGTCTGCCTTTTTGCCTCGAATTTAGATCGTCTCGTGGCAATTGTATGGAGACGACTTTGTAATTAAACATTTGACGTCGATCCAACATGGACTAATCGACTGCGAATTGGTAGTTCATCGATCTTAACAATATCGAAATTATGGGCCTGGAATACTATCAAAAGATACCTGTGTTTTGGTGCAAAAACAGGTACCTTCCCGGAGGGGGTGGAACATTACCGAGAAGGGGGATGGGTAGACGGGTTTCCAACAGATATGGGTACGCATCTCGGTAGCGAAGCCACTGCACCATACTATCGACATGCCTTTACTGTTTGAGTCACGAAGTACCTTTGCGGCCGATCGTGTCCGAGGCTTCCACCAGACTTGAAGGAAGTTGCCTCACCTCCTCCAACCACCAGGATATCGGATCGGCCAATCGCATCAGCCGCAGAGAGCACTAGCTTTAACAAGCAACGGAAAGCAGAACAGCGCACGCTTGCGCTCTCACCCAACACCATTGTCTTGGATCCTTGTTACTGCGAATGATTATTACTCGCTTTCTTAGATGACACTCGAGAAGCACACCGACAAAACCTTATCACAGATCATCCCAGTCATGATCCTCTAGAAAGGTCATTGGAGTTGTAATGGAAACAATAGCTTCCATCCTTCTCTCAACCACTGTCTGATCTGATTGAGAGCGAAGCGAGGTCTGGAAATGCTCAGCATGTTCGACCTCCTGCCGTTCGGATGAAGCGTGCATACTTAGTTCTCAGACGATGAAGGAGCACACAGTTCTCAGAAGACAGCCTCGATCGCAGGCCTACCATACCAGGTCGCGAGCTCGTCCGCCTCGTTCTCTCGTTCCCCACTGCTAGACGGTTGATAAAAGTCCGTGACCCTCATACCCTGCTCTTCGTCGTCTGGCAATGGCCAGTCAGTCCTCGCTGCATGCTGCTTGGCTTCGAGCATGTCCTTAGCGGTTCCCCAGCTGAAGCGGCACTCGTTCCCCCAGCCAAAACAAGAATCCATATGCTCCTGTAGCCACGTCACGGTACGAGCATCCGATGGATAGCCAGAGCCCCAACCCTCTGCGTAATGGTCTGGATTATACCCAATGCTGGATTGATATGATTGATAACACACCTTGAGTGCTGCGTCACGCGTCACCTTGGCGCACACGGATGCGGCTGATACACAGGGGAAAAGCGAGTCTGCTTTCTTCGCTACGGTAATCTTTGTCGTTGGGAATACACGCTCGAGCTTTTTCTGGTACACTTCGGGAGAGCCTATGGTGTCAATATATATTTCTTTCACAGTAACGCCTTTTGCAAATACGTCTTTGATCAGATCAATAGTCGCATCCATTGCTTGGGCATTCAAATTATATGCCCCGGCTGGCTTCAGCATTGCAGCTGAGATATCGCGTGCGGACATGACCCTTGTTGCCCAACCGCAGTTCCTGAACAGATCTGTGCCTGGAGTGCAGAGAGTCTGCATCAGAGAGCTCCGAACGGTGGGAGTCAGAACTTTTGAGTCATCAAAGTGGTGAATCTCGGCCAGAAGGGAGCGATGGAGCTCCAATGGAAGATACAGCAGACCATACACCATTGCACCTGGATCCGATTCCTGGCATGAGTTATATGCCAGTCTCAGGAGGTGGTCGACATACCTAGTACTGGACCCCTGCCGGCTTCGTCAACGCCAAGGACGCATTCCGTAGATAGATCATTTGCAACGTTCTCCGGTAATCTGGTGTTATATGTGTATGAGCTACCGGCTAGAATTTCTGACTCATATATGGAGGGCGAAATGAACACATCTTCGGCCGGCGTTTCTTGAGAAATTTCTTGCAGACTGATCTCTCCCATTTCGTCTCTCAACGTTCGAGTCAAACCAGATGGGATTACTGGGAAGAGACTTCAAGTATAAAGCAAGACGAGTAATTGGAAAGAAGATACAATCACTCGGAAAATAAATCTGCCATCGAACGCGCTTGGCGCGGAGACGCGACGCGCAGACGGTTCTTAGGGCTGCGCCAGCTGCGAGATACCTAGGGTTGTGAAGCAACCAAAATTCGGATTGGGGCACTCATCATGAGTCTGATTACTTTAGTGGGGTATTAAATCAGACCAAAGCTTCATCAAGAACACGCACAATGTTTGGGTCCATTGATGTTGGAGAAATATTGAGGATCGCCGCTTCTTAGGGGAGAAACACCTCGGACAACTTGCACTACCTTACACTACTACATGCTTTTGATAGCTTACAAACAAGAGTAGTATTGCTGGCTGGTCACGTCCGGATCACTTCCACACAATTCACGAAGAGCATCTCGATATCATGCGGCTTTCCAGCAGCCGCTATACGCGAGGCATCATAATGGGTAATCAAAGTATTCTCAATACCCTTTTGCATTCTGAGAGCGTTAGTTCCCTGTTTGTTATGGAAATGACAATGTTCAAGCGCGGTACAATTCACACTTTACCCACTAGACAAAGTAGATCAGGCGACGAAACATTGCAGTGAGTGAAGGAAGGAAATCCTCTAACATTTGCCAAGCCACTAAGGAATAGGTGGAGCGCGTGTTTACAATCCCCTTGGCGGCTCCTTCTTGATCGCACAACCAACGTCGACGCGCTGGACCACCATCCGATTTCCAATATTGCCCATGATTGCGACCCAACGACATCACCCTGAGGTCTACCAGTGATACAAGACTTCAATCGAACTGCTGTTCCCCGCGCGCGCAATTATTTGTCTACAATGGCGCCGAGTGCAAGGACCCCACGACGTCCAGCAAAAGAGGGCGATTACCAAGCGATTGGGGTTAAAGGCAGGTGAGTACTTTGAGGAAATAGCTGGCGATGGCTGCGAATGTGCTGCATTCTATCATATTTATACTCATAACTCCTAGGCGAACTGGGGCTATCCTGAAAGATACCGGCATTCGGGACGAACATGGACTGGAGCCTGTACCATCCTTCTCATCACCCGAGAAATCAGCGCCGAAGATCAATGGGGTGAACGGTGGAGCACATAGCTCCTACACAGATGATGTCACGATGAACATTGGTGATAGTAAGATATAACTTCTCTTCAACAACCCCGTCACAGCGTGCTTTAACCGCAACAGCTAACCATGATCCGCCTTTTAGGTACAATTCCAGAACCAACAGAACTACTTCGACCAAACGGCCGGGCGAGCAACATCAAATTCCCTTTACCTCACGCGCGATCCCCAATGAAAACCCATACTGGTTCCTCTCCACGAAGATCAGTAGGCCCGCTGTCACCATCCAAAAGACATGAAGCGGATACCCCGACACGCGCAGTCTCACATCCACCACCAAGCTCTTTAGCGAAGAGGAAATTTGATGACTCAGTCAATGAGCCAACACCGCGGAGCTCCACACTGAAACGGCCTAAGCAAACTCCACCTCCCACTCGGTTGACTAGGAATTCGTTCAACGTGGAAGATCAATCAGAGCCAGATGAGACAATGGGAATGACGAACGGAGATATCACAACTAATGGCTACATAGACGAAGAAACCCCATTGCCAGGGTTTGAAGACGACTCGATGCAGATAGACCAGAATCAGAATGATGAAGATGAACCAGTGGAAGAGGAGACAGCAGCCGAGCGAGGAGCTTTAGGAGAAGAGCCTTCCACGATCCCAGAAACCTCTCAACCCGAAAAGTCGACACCGAAGAAACGAGGTCGACCATCTCTAAAAGCCAACGTGGAAAATTCTCAACTTTCCATTTCCGCTACCAAACCTCGAGGCCGGCCTCCCAAGGTGCACCGAGACGCTCCCACTGAAGAGCTTGCGAATGCCAAGAAGACAAAAGGTCGGCCAAAGAAGACCGCCCAACCCCTCAAACCCGTCCCCGCCAATCGCGGTCCCAACGCCAAGATCTCATCCCGACGCAACTCCACTTCCAAAGCTCCCTCGAGAGCTGGCTCTATCCGTCCCGGTGCGCGCAGTCTACTTATTCAGCGCAGCGAAACCCCCGCTGAAGGCTCCGGCGCACTCATCACCCGCTCCGGCCGTCACTCTATCAAACCTTTGGCCTCCTGGCGTGGCGAGCGCGCCGTTTTCGATAGCGGGATAATCGAGGAGAATGGGTTGACGCTAGGTGGAATCAGGGAGATTATCCGCACGGACGAGATCATTGAGCCCAGACCGAAGAGACCTGCGGGGAAGAGAAGAAAGCCGAAGTTGGAGGATGTGGAAGAAGAGGATGAAAACATGGAAGACTGGGAGAGAGACACAGGGGTAATGACTGCGAGTGTTATGGCGTGGGATGGCGTGGAGGGACATTTCATTGAAGATCAACTCGATACCCAAGGTTCGTTCCTGAATATCTCCATATATCCCAATCCTAACATGAAACCCAGAGATCGCCTACGCCGCCTCCGCAATCGAAATGCGCGACATCAGCGGCGCCGAATTCCGCTTCGCCAAGACCCTCACCCTCCCCTTCTTCGGCTCTGGCATCGTCGATTTACCCCCGGCTGGCTCGAAACGAAGCAAGAACAGTCGGAAAATGCAGATGGTGTTTTTCGTCTTCTACGGCCGCGTCACTGTCGAGGTGGGCACACCTGTCACGAAATTCGGCATTGGCAAGGGGGGGCAGTGGCAGGTTCCGAGAGGTAAGTCTCCCTCTCCAACTGTTGAAAAGCTCGCTCGGGTCCGCACTTCAGCCTGCGCATTCAGCCGTCGAAGCCTGATAATTCACCGCTCCCAGCTGGCGCAGATAGTGTTCGCGCGGCTGCTCGTGGCAGGCGACGTGGCGCCCTACAAGGCACAGCTCACAAGCACCCTAATGTCTTGGCTTTTTGACTTCCCCCATTCCTTGGCTTTCCCCTCCCGCAAAGCTAATACGTTTCACGATCAGGCAACTTCTACAGCATCACCAACCACGCCAGCACCCCCGCCCGGATCTTCTTCGCGCAGGGATGCGAGGTCGCGCCCGAGCCGGGCTTGGATGGTGCTGTTTCCGCTTAGACGGGATGATCAATTGCTTGAGCTTTTCTACGGCGTTTGGGGGGGTGGACAGCGGCGTTTTCCGCTTGTTGGCCACGATGGAGATTCGAAGCGTTGGGAGCGTGAAGCGGAAAGGGGGCGAAGCGGGAAGGGGGCGAAGTAAGGATTCAAACCTCGGGTGGTGGAAGTGAAAGTGGGCTGATTTGGGGGGGGGGGGGGCTTCGGTTGTATATCTAACGACCCATGTTCGTTGAATTCCAGAATCTTTCTCGCTGTGGCACTTGAAAGCTGCTATCCTTGGGAGCTTGTATGGCGGTGATTATGTACGTGGCGGGCAATGTGGTAGAAAGTGATTCATCCGCTGCTCCCTGAACTAGGGAGGTGGGATGTGGAGCCTTATGGCTGTTGTGAGTATGAGACCATGGCTGATGCGCAAGCATCCAGAGCTCAGGGTTTCCCACCTTTCAAGTCTTGTGCTGCCTCACCGCATCCTAAGGTAAGTACGGACCCCCTGTCCTAAGCCCGTTGGAGAATCGGGTATCCGCATCCTACAACAGAGACTGCTTCTAATGATGGTAGTGATATGTACCTCTGTCTTCAATCAGTAGGCGCTGATGGCTATACTACAACCTCTAGCTGGTATACGAAGAATACAACATGACCGCCCAACTGCGCCCCCTTCTGACGCTCACCCCTATTAACCGCAATCAATGCGATCGATCCACTGCTTCAGCGTTCCACCCCAGTCTTTAGACTCACCAAATTATCGTACAAAACCCCCCACCCCCCACCCCCCATCCCTCCCCCTTCCCTCATGTCTTCATGTAAATGCAAAAAGTCCTGTCGCTTCTGATGGTGTGGAAATGGGTATGTTGTGCATGCAATGCTCTCGGTAAGAAGGAAAAAATAAGGAGGTTAAATGCCGAAAAGAAGGGGATATTATGCTCGCTGGAAATGTTTGAATCTAGCCTCCGATGCTGTCGTCTTGCGTCGCGTTGCGTTGCTGTGTGCTTTCGGTTTATCAGTGTGACGGTCTGGATCTTGTGGGGTGAGGGAGAAAAGCAGGTGTGGTGTGGTGGTGAAGTGAGGAGGAGGGGTGTGCGGGCTCCAGCGGAGGATGCTTGTCATAGTTGCTGGTGTCTTTGTCGTCCTAGGCGAAGAAAGTTGGATGGGCCACGACGTTCCGCAACCACGTCGTTTGTGGAGCCTCCCCTACTGTCGCCGCTGAGGCTCCTCTAGATCCTCCTCCTTGACCTCTAGCTCCTCACTGCCTCTTCTCTCGCCTCCCACATCTTGCTGGCTCGCCCATGCTCTTCGCGGCGGACCTCGTGCCGGCTTGTTCTCCCCCCTAAGCCTCCTCTCCCCTACAAACCCTGCAAATGCCGGCACACCCTGCGTCAATTCCGCCAAGCTCGGCAGAACCATCCCATGACCACCATCCATCCCCAGACCTACAGGTGCCAGCTGCTGTGTCTGCATCAATTGCGCGCTTGCTGGTCGTTGGCGCCTCCCTCCTGCTCTCGTTTCTCTTTCCTCGCTCGCTCTTCCTGGGTCTTCACCGGCGCCATAGCTACCTGATGTTGGCTCCAGTGGCTTGTACCCTGAGCCAGAACGCTCCATACCCAGAGCCGACGAAGAGCTGGAGAGGTTAGCTGGGTTGGTCGAGCTGGATGGTGCCATGGTAAAAGGGACGGCTCCTGCGCGGCGAGCCATCTCTAATTCGCCGAGTTGCCAATGCATGGCTTCGGCGGAGCGCCATGGCACGCCAAGCTCCTGTGCCAGGGGACCCCAGATGTCGGGTTTGATTCTGTAGATAACATAAGCCTGAAAGGTCTTTCTATAGGACGCAAACAAGACGATGCTGTATAGAGGACGTAGGAATTGTCATAAAAAGCATAAAACGTATGTTGGAGGGAGGTGCAAAAGATGTGTTTCGAAGACAAGTCCTTGGGGGGCATTGTGGTCATCTGGAGCTTTCTGAACCTGTCGAAAACCATGACCTGGTGCAAAGGCAAGGACACGTCGTGCTGAACGTCTCAAGAGTACAGGACGATGTGTCACAGAGCGAAATCGAGGAGAAAGTAACAGCTCACCTATCGTACAACCTCGCTAGCTTGTCCTTCTTCTCCTCATCCCACGGTTGGCGGCGCTCAAGGTAATTCTGGTAATGCAGCCTACATGCAATGACCGTTCGGCCAGGCAGCCGGTTGGAGATGTCTTCCCACTTCATGCCCGAGCCTCGAAGCGAGATCAGCAACGCGTCCTCATCGCGCCCCCACTTCGAATTCTGCTTCTTCGCTGGTGACGCGGATGGATGGGGGTTTACAGGCGGCGGTCGCTTGCTATTATATGATGCCGCGAGCGCTGGAACTGAAAGGGTGGAACCAGTTGGCCGCGGTAGATGAAGTTGCTGCTGTGGAGGTACGGCAGTGAAAATGTTAGGCGGCGCCGTAGAGGTTGACAAGTGTGATGCAGTCGACGTCGAAGGAGAGCTGACGAGCGGAATTTGCGAGCTTGACGTCGGGACAGAGACCGAGCGCGCCGGAGGTGGATGTGAGGTGCGCGGTGGAGGAGAAGGGGAGCTGGACTTTAGGAGGGATGGGATATCCAGCTTTGCGGTTGGGAAGAAAAGAGGTGCGTGGAGCATATGCGCGATCCCAACATGTGGCTCGTGCTATGGGTAGATTAACCTTGATGAGATATCTAGGCTGACGCGTGGATGTCTGACAGTGGCGATGCCTGATCCGATGGTAATATGTGCCTGGGAAAGTCTATCTGGGGTGGGAGCCTAAGGTACAAGGAATTTCGGAATCTTGTGAAGGGCGCAACAAGGCCTCGGGTGTCAGCACGGGTAAGCTCATTGCTATGAGGCTAAGGTGGAGAGGAGTATATGAAGCTTTGATCACTCGGTGACGACTAGTGCTCATCGGAACCAAGGGGCGACAGTAGCGAACCCGATTAGCCAATGAGCTTCGTGAAGACCAATGTCACGTCTCGCATTGGCCAAGCTTCTTGACGAAGCGCAGTCGCGCGATGAAGAGAGCAGAGATGAACAAGAAAACGACAGAAGAGATGCAATGCCAAATGCGGGCGATGGATTTCTTCTAGCACCAGATCCGGTGGGCAGGGGTGGAACCTGCAGATAGCAAGGAAGCCCCTAGATCAGCAAGTGCCAAACCTGCCGTAGCAAGCCTGCTTCCGGTGGCTGCATCACTGCAGTTCGCAGCGAATGTCGAGGTACTCCGGGCTGGTTGCGCCATGGTAGGTAGACTTGTCTTAGGTTTGAGTTCGTCAGGGCATCAAAAGTCGACTAGTGGTGGACTACAAGGAGAGACTGGTTCCCATCGACCTGGAGGGCTTTTTTTAGAGTTGCGAGCAGACGACAGATGATGCAATGAGACAGCTGGAGTGTAGATTGATGCGTAACAGGTCTGAATAGAGTAGTGGGTGGCGTACCTTTGACGTTGAAGCCGTGCGAGGCGAACAATTGCGGTGAGCCCTGGAGAAGCGAGCTGTCATGCCAATTGGCCATAGGGCACCGGAAGGGACAGGGGCAATCGACTAAACGGCCACGAACCATGATCGACGCATCTGAACCTTCTTCTGACCCTCCATCAGAAACAGCGACCGGCCCTAGTCAGTAGCCTAGCTAACGTCAAACCCAACTTGATGAAGTGTCATCGCCAGATCAACTCCGCCTCCCCCGGGCTCTGCTGGCGGTGAGTTCACCGTTTCTGATCCAGGACGTGGAGCCACGGGCGGTGGTGGTGGGAAGAGCCTAAGGGCCTGTTGCAGAGGTTGGCGACGCGCAATTTGTGATAGCGACAGTGCAGCTCCTATTTGAGTATCTCAAACTGGGGGTGCGTCGTGGCGCGGGTAGGCTGGACGCTGCTGCTCGTGAACGAATCTGCGGGCTGAGAAGAGCGTGTTGCGGGCCAGCATCCGGAACGAGGGACGTGGATTCCGATTGTTCCATTGTTAGCACCATCAGGCGGTGTAGCACAGATCATGTGCCGTTGGTGCGTATAAGGGATATTGTTGGCCTTGGCTCTGCTGCAGATGGAAGGCGGTGGGGATGGTGATGCGCTGGCCCGTGCCGTCGCTACGGACGAGACACCGGACAGAGGCGAGAAGGGGAGGAAGAATGCATGATCGTGTGTGAGGCCGTTGCCTGAAGGCGGCAGAGAGAGGAATGGCGGGCAGGATGATATCTCACAAAGGCAACAGGGCGACTACCAAGGCAGGAATCGAGTCTGAAACCAGGTTCGTGCAGGATCACCGGTGACACGACAACGGTGGTGCTGGGCTGGATCGGGACAGCAGCTTCTCGCCTCTCCTCTTTCGATGGCCGGCAGCTGGTTGGAAGAAAGAGCGGTCAATCGTGACCCTCGCAGTCGCATGTCTCTTTAGTCTTCCTCTTTTGGCTTTGGGCCCGCTGTCGCGCTAACCCAGCCCTAATGCAGCATGTCCCAACGCATCGGGCATCAATCCTCTCGCTTTCTCCATCCATTGCCACACTTCGAGAACTCTCGCTCTGTGGCGTTGCCGTCGTTCGAACGCCACCGAAAGCCCTGTCGGCAATCCCGCTGGACCCCTCGCCCTCCAACTCGGTTCCGCCGCCGGATCCACTATCCCGCTCTTGGCATTATACCAGTCCTCTCTTCAAGATCCTTACATATTTTCACTACAAGTCGACAATGCAATCTGCTCGCGACATCCCCCTGCTCATCACCTCGGCCGCTTCGTCGTCCGAACGTCGCATCACTCCGTCCTGGAGTATTGCGCAATTGAAGGCCAAGCTTGAGTCGGTGACGGGGATCCCTCCTTCGGCACAGAGGTTGTTACTGCGCACAGCGGACCAGCAGGAGCGCCCTATCGAGGCAGACGATGAAGAGCATGTCCAGGTTGGGCAGTGGCCGTTGATCGATTACGCCGAGATACATGTAAGTAGTACAGCGCGTCGTAGAAAATGAGAAGATCTTGGCGTCGCACAGACGGCTTAACAAGTCGTACAGCGGTTGAAGATTTTGATTGTCGCAAGTAAAAGTGCGATTGAGTTACGAGGAATTTGATTTCTACAGTAGCATACTAGCTCAGACTACATCATGGATCAATGTTGGTGTATTGATCTGACCATGCACAGGTCATCTCGCTGAACCCTCAGACCTCCAATACCATTTCTGCAGACCTTTCGTCTGTGCCAAAATACACCATGCCCGCAGAGACGTATTCCACTCTGCCTGACACTGTCCTTGCGTACAAGAAGTCTCACCATATCGGTCGATTCGATCCCCATGCGCCTGAAATCCAGCAGAAGAAGATCAAGGAAGCATGGGAGGAAGTTCAAGAGAGGGGTCGGCGCTCCTTTTCGCATTATCAGGTATAGCTTGCGCTGCCATCATCCACTGACATTTCATACGTAGGGATCTCGGTGGCTGCACGGTGCCAGGTCGGCGGCTCGGATACCCGTCGAGGGTCGATAGCCTATGTTGGCGAGGTCGGCGAAATCCCAGGTATCGGACCCTGGGTAGGTGTAGTACTTGACGAGCCTGTGGGCAAGAATGACGGGAGCGTGCAGGGGCAGAGGTATTTCGAATGTGGGCCCAAGCGTGGTATATTCGTAAGAGCGGACCGAGTTGAGGTGGGCGACTTCGGCGCCCTTGGAATAGACGATGACTTAGGGAGTGACATGGAGGAGATATAAGAGCATAATGCGCTCACAAGTCAGCTGTCTTCAAGTCCAGAAGTAAGGATCAATCGTTATCCCCAAGGAACAACGGGCAGCCACACGTTCTCTCCGCCTTCAGCCAGGTACATCCTGCCACGTAGAATGTTTCCAACTTGTATCTTTGGAGAGTCCTTCAAACCAGCGCTTTCAGCGTAGGACCAAAAGGCTGATGTATGGCGGATTGTGCCTCTGTCTCTGGGACAACATTTGATAATTATGGCATCTCGGATGACTGTACGAGATGAGAGCAATGCCCTCTAGCATTACTGGGTATTTTGGCGCAGCATCGCTCTTGCCAGATCTCATGCTCTGTACCCATGGATTGAAGAGATGGAGGATTGTTGTCGTTGTCCTGACACCGAGCTAGTGTTCCTAGGCACGTGATGTCTGAGACTATCACTCTGTGTTCGAATCCCATCAAGGCCACAGGTTGAATGTTTTCGAACAAGATCATGCGAGAGGGCCTCGAATATGATATCTTGAATCGAATTTAAAAAAAGGTTCGGCTATTGCCTACATCCTTAAGAGATTTTCGGATGGTGCCTACTACGTCTCTTGGTCACATACAGCGTCATTTCCTTCTTTGCACTTGAGTGGTCGCCCACCCAAGTATTGGCAACACGCTCAGAATTTCGGGAAGCGGATCGGAATGGGGTGTACACGTTACACCAAGCGGGTTCCCGCTCAGGTGCAAGATGAAAGCTTCAATTCTAATATATATTGTCCATTAGATTTCACCAGCTAGCTTGCAATTCCTTGCTTTACCTTCGTGAAGGGGTATTGCCCGTGCCTATACGCATTAGCAAAGTTCACCACATGATTCCGTCTTTTCGCAACCCAGTCGTACAAGCACTTACCTGCTTGTTGAACACTCCATCAGTCATCGAAATTCTATCATAGGGGAAGTCGCAGGGCTCTCTCGCAACGCGATTTCCTGTCTCCAAGTCTCGCCTCCGGTATCTTTCCACCAACGACTGCAGTCAGACCATCAAGGAGGCGATCTCCTGATTGCGACAGCCCACCAATTGTCTTTTTCGTATCCAGATTCCACAACTGCCCCACCCGCAGCCTCGATATCGCGCTCCAACTCTCCTCGACGATAGAGATGGTAATACCGATTGAAGATTCTCGGACCATCAACTTCGCCTCCTTGCTTCATCACCCAGGGCACCATCACGTCCTGGTCATCGCCCTCATCCCAGCCCCTACGACTATGCTTCTGCTCAAGCGCCCACACGTAAATCAGCGCCTGTGAACAGGCGCTATTGCTGTCACAGTAAGCGTCAACGTTCCTCTTCGTTGGCTTCAATACACCCAAGATAGCACCAATGGCCTCTACTCTTCGAGCAATGGTAGAGAGGTGGTGGATCACGGCAATGGATACAACAAAGTCAAAGGAAGAGGAGCGATAAGGCAAATTCAAGCAGTCAGCAACGACTGAAGAATGGGGCCGATGTCCATTGGCGATGCGAATTAGGTTCTCAGACCTTCTCAGACCGTCAGAGGATATCTTTAGCTTCCTGAGGAATCGACCAACCGATCGGAGGCAAGAACGAAGACTTTTCGATTGATTGTGAGGTACTTGCCGTTACCGCAACCGACATCGAGACCAATCGAGCCATCAGGTAGTTCAAGGAGAAAGCGTTCGACAACGGGCCATGGCTGGATAACGATGAGCTGGGCCACAGACACTCCGATGAAAGTGATCTCGATGACCTCTTACCTTATAGCGTGTTGAAGAGAAGTGAGACGCTATCTGCTCGTACACTTTGTGGACATGGGAGACCTCAAAGGCCTCATCAGAGGTTTGGGACGCCATAGTGATCTGTTCTGGCTGTGCAACTGAGGTGCCACCATTGTCAAGATCACATTAAGACTTGTACCGAAGCAAAGCGAAATTGTGCAAAATGGGCAATGAATTCTGCAGATTCATCCATGGTCGTCACTCGATTTAGGCGCATGCGGCACGATGGCCGTTTGCCGCGATGCTATTGCCACAGGTCTGTACTGCAGACTACACAGTTGGTACTGAAACTACTCATCTCAAGTAGGAACGGGATTTCTAAGTGCACGTCCGGCATGACTTGTCAACAGCGCCCAGGATGCTTGGTGGCTCACCCGACGGCATTCCTCGTCTTGACAAGCGTAAGATTCACATGTATAGAAGCTAACACATAAAAATCCGAGGATCTCAACCCAGAGATTGTAGTGGCGACATTGATGATCAAAAGGAAGGACTCGATGCCCTAAATATTTGAGTACCTATTCCCACCAAGATGTAGCTGTGCTAGAGATGTATAGAACGCTGCTCATCTCGACTGACATTTGAAAGCTGGTCTGAGTCTATTTTTGGTGATGGCGCTGAGATGATTTCAACAACCCATCAAATGCGAAACCAGGCTGGATTCGATGTCGAAGGAAAAGCCTGAACTTGAATTGGCTCTGTGAAGTCCGGCAGCGGATACAAGAAAGCTCATGTAGCTCGTGCAGGAAATCTTGGCTTAACTCGCACTAAGCATGCACCTATATCGACAACTCACACTTGCTTGGTCCGCTTCGATCCAGCCGGCATAGACTGCATTAGATGCTTCCCCTCTCCATGGGTCTGGGTCTGGATGCTTCTGGCGCATTGCAACGTAGAAAGAACAGAAGTGTTGAAATACATCTCACGTCATGCTTGGAGTGAGCCATTCCACAGCTCAGAAAGTCCTTCGCTATCTCACATGGTATATGCATAGCGATCATACTCTCCTTCGCAGCAAATGCGCTCGATGGTAATCCAGATTGAAATACTGTTTGTGCGTTTTTAGCATTTACAAGCTTTCAGCAGTGATGAGATGACAATGGTTTTTGACTTGTCTCTGATCGTATCAATTGGTCTTATCTTTAGCCTTGGACTTGTGGGCTGGAAGGTACCATGGTTTCCTTAACTCCTATCTCAAGGAAGGTGAGAAGCGTTTTGCTAATAGAAGTGCAGATAATCTATAATATTCTCTTCTCGCCTCTGAAGCACATCCCAGGACCTTTCCTTGCCAGGTTTACCTCAAAATGGCTCACGATCAACGAGGTCCTCGGTAATCGCAGCCTCATAGTCGAGCAAGCCCACCATAAGTACGGTCCGGTGATTCGCATTGCTCCGGATGAACTGTCTATCTCCGAGCAGTCCTGTATAAAGGAACTGTACTATCAAGGTACCAAATTTCCCAAGTCTCGGCGGTATGAAGGATTCGCCAGTACCACGCGAGCTTCTTTTGATATGACAGACATTGTTCAGCATCGAGAACGTCGTCACCTGGTCCGTCATGTACTATCGAGGTCCAACATCGACGAAGCCGAGCCACTTATCGCCAAGCAAGTCAAGAAGGCACTCACCTGGGCAGAAAAAGTGGCTGGAAAAGAGAGTTCTTTAGAAGTTATGCTTTGGGCACGAAGGATGATGCTTGACACATCAGGTTTGTCGGCACTCCTAAGCGGTGCTGCATCGGCTGATCACATTCGGAAACCTAGGTGCTCTTTTCCTGGGCAGAGAGTTCGGAGCGCTAGATAGTGAGGAGCCGCATGCCTTCCTGGACGATATGGACAATTTCTTTAATATCACCGCTCTGCGTTGGCTAGCCCCGTGGACTCTGAGTGTCCTCGGATGTCTCCCATTCCCGGTGATCAAGCACTTTCTCGGCGCGCAGAAGCGAGGCTACGAATATGGTTTTCGTGCTTTTGACGAATACGTCGAACAACACGGGCGATTCTCCGGCCGCATTGACCTACTTACGAAAATGGTTGGCACCAAAGAGAGCCAGCCGTTATCCGACGCAGAGATTAGTAATGAGCTGGGCAGCCTGCTGGTGGGGGCAACCGATACCACTGTCGTAGTTTTGACATGGTTGCTCTGGGAGCTGGCACAGCGCCCAGACTGGCAAAAAAGGATCCGAGAGGAGCTTCGAACAAACAAGATAGACTTTTCTACTGGTATTGCTCCATTCAGGCAAATCACGGACTTGCCGGTCCTGAACGGTTTCGTCTTGGAATCCATGCGTTTACATCCCGCTCAATCCATTGGTCTTCCAAGAGTCGCACGATTTGAAGGAGAGATCATTGGGGGTGTAGAGATACCTGCTGGGGTATGTAGATTCTAAGCTGACACCTAGTCCTCCCTGACACAATTCCTACAGATCTACGTCTCCATCCAGTCGCGCAACATCCACCGCAACCCAGCCGTCTTTCCCTCTCCAACCTCTTTCCTTCCCGAACGCTGGATATCCTCGAATGGCGGTACGCAGCAGATGAAAGAAGCATTTATGATCTGGTCCAAAGGCTCGAGAGCCTGTCTCGGACAATACGTTGCGACCATGGAAATCAAATTGCTTCTAGCTGGGCTCATGAACCGGTGGAGTTTGAGCATTGGGCCAGAGACCACTGATGCCACCATGACGCAGACCGACTATTTCTTGGCATTCCCCAGAAAGAGAGAATGCTGGCTAAGGTTTGAGCGAGCTTAGTAGCTCGAAGCTGCTCGATTATGGTCTTCTGATTCTGTCACATTCGAGATATCACATCAAGGATTCGCTGGTGCTTTCCGCAGACCAACCAAATTGCGAGCGTCATTGGACTCTATCCCGTTCCGAGATCATGTCTTTTCCCAACACTGAAAATAATGCCGACACTGAAAATTTCAGTTCAGACTCATGGAATTTGTCTTGCACTTCATGGTAACGGTCTGGAATCCCCGAACATCCATACCCAAGCTGTGCATGGGGAGTCATAAGGATGCAAATTCACTAGAAAATCATCAAGCCAAAAACCGGAAAATTCAAAGAACGCCAGACCCAGATTCCAAAATAGTGCTCTTCTTAAGGGTTGGCGTAGACCGCCTTCTGCTTCTTTATGGCCTTGTCGCTGAGTACATAGCGCACTTTGCCGTTCTTATCTATATAACATGGTTGGTCAAACCATGTATCTTCCACTCGTCCAATGGCCAAGCGATAGCCCCACTTGGCGGCCAGGATTGTTGCCATAGATCTCGACAAGGTTCTTTCTGTCCTTGAGGATCAGGCGCGCCAAAAGATCGAAGTCGGCGTTGTTAATAAGGTTTTTGACCTCTGAATGAGCCAACGCATTTCGTTTCGCGTAGTGCTGTATCTAAAACCGGACATCTTCCGGCACCATGTTGGCGATCTTTGCAGCCTGTTCAACGCTCTTAATCCAAGGTGTGGGCGGACGGGGCTCTCCGGCTTGTCGTCCACCTTCGTGCCTCCATATTTTAATTACCTCCTCTTCCCTTTCAATCTCGGCATCGACCTCCGGCCATTGCATTTCGGGGTGCAGCTTCCATTGAAGACCAGCCATATCATTGGCCCTGTATCTTTGGCACGCCAATGCTAAGTAATCGCCATACTCCAAGTCCAGTCTCATCTCCCTGAAGGCATGAGTTGCCTCAACCAAGGCATGGCACGCGCCATCGGCGCCGTGTAATGCTTGCCTACCGCAGAGCTTGTGTTAGCCGTGTTCTCTGCATACATACAAGGTTGGGTGGTGTTGAGGACTAGTCGCTTGACGCCACGCATCGTCGTCAAGACGGGAAAGCGTTTTAGTGGTTGATTAGAGCAGAAGTCGCATGATTCTGTCGATCAAATAGTTCTTTCGGCAGAAAATGAAAGGCGAATTCCGGATTCCCCAGAGCAGGCTTTTTGTGTAGATAGTAGATGAGAGTGCAGGTGTGAAGCGAGCTGGAGTCGGAAAATACATACCAGTGTGAGTGTAGCATTCCATCTGCTACAACAATTGACTTAATAGACTCCTCTCGCTCTTTGCCCTTTTTGGGCAGCTTGGGAACCTTTTCGCATTGAGTCTTCAATTACTGAATAAAAAGCAGCAGCCGAGGCGATATACTCCTGTATCTCATAGCTGTCTTGGCATATGCAATTCTCACATTTAACCCATCAACGATTTGCAGGTTTTCCGATGGGGGTGATGGTATAGCTGATTCATAAAGACTACCGTTTTCCGGAATTAGCATTCCTCCTTTCAATCGATCTGTCGTGCCAAAGGGCTGTCTCAGGGCTCTCAATTATATCTTACTAATAGTCGTATACCTTACTGGGGACAGGTATGGCCAGAATTTCGTTGCTATTAGACATGCGAAAGCACCGAGATCGTGTAGAAAACGGTGAAGACATGGTGGCGGTGGGGAAAAAAAAGAATACTGCCTTTGCAGTTCCACGTAATGGTGTCGACGTTTGAGGAAAAGCGTATATCAAGGCAGAGTGATGCAGAGCAGCTCACAAAAGATCATGATAATGATCAAAAGCCGTGCAGAGGGAGTTTGGAGGAAGTGAAGAGGAAGATTCGTTGTTTACGAAATTGTCATACATACCGGTCGTATATTTCCGCCGAGTTCCGGTTACTCAAAGAGCTCCTTCCAAAGCAAATGAATGCCATCGTCTACTATGCCTTGGTCCATATATTCTTGACCAGCGTCGATACTCGCTTAGATTTCGGAAGGCGAGATACGCTGGGACGAGGACCAGACTGCTCTGCGCTTTGGGACAAAGTGTTGATGGAAGAATGTGTGATTGAATAACCAGTCACGGCCCATCGACAAAGCGGCAAAGCGTTGGAACATATTAACGATATGATAAGAGGTCTCTCTATAGATGCAGCAGGAGAAGGGTTTCCATCAGATTTGTAGGGAGAATTAGCACCAATTGGTGACACCGCATGGGATACTCTTCCTTGTTTTCTATGATCGAGTCTATCATGCTCGAGTTTGTCTTGCAACCCCGACCTGCGGCTCCTCGTTATGGTCTTCCTTGTGCTACAAACCGTCAAAATCAGTGCCCCAATCTACACAACCTCGTTTCGCATCAACGTGAGCCATGGCTGTTGGTGGCTAGCAGTAAATGTGTTAGGTTTGTTCTATCGTTAGTCCGATTTTCCGCCTTTGCAGACAAGGAGCTGTAGTTGAAAGCTGTCTGGATAAATTTTTACTTTGGATAGTGGCTGTCGATTAGTGGCAATCGTCCCAACAAAAAGAGATTCGAGACATGGCACGACCCTTGTCGGCACGAAAGAAGAGCCTATGGGAGTTTCAGAAGGGGATCCAAGCCGGATCGTGATTCCAGGGGGGAAAGAAGGAGATGGATGCCAAGGAGAGTGTATGCTGCGTAATCTTCGACCAACTGTATGAGGCGAAATCGTGTCTTAGCGACAGATCGATTGACTGAGAAAGAGTCGTTGCCCAAGAGAGATGTTGATGGAGCGTGTTGCAGGCTCGATTAGGAGATGCAATATGGATTTGATGAAGATGGGGTAATCGTGGATAAAATAGAGCCATGTACTTAGCAGATGTCAGGACTGAATATGTGAGTGAGCGTGGAGACAAATTCCTCGACTTTACCAACTCATAGCGAATAGGTTGGGCTTGCTGGAAGACTATCGCTTGTTATAGTCATATACATAGGCTATAAAAGATGTCACCAAATTGACGAGTAATCTTCTAGCACCAATCGATATTTCTTCAAGGGCTTAGCCTTTGATCGGGCCTCACTCTTTGGCGATTGACAGTCGAAGAGGATGCAGCAAGAGGTTGTGAGTGCTTGGTCGCAATCTGTGAAGTAGTTCGATTGTCTTCGAGGTTGCGAAGAACCCTTTCAGGGTCTTTGGGCTCTCGTCGTGAATCTGTGAACCGGTCAGCACTCGCAGACTTGTAATAGACGCGCTGCTATCGAAATATGGGTATATTGGGCTGACCTAATGACTCTCGTTCAGGTTAGCCTGCTACCTCTTCAACGCGTGACCGTCGGCGTAATCGCTCCATAAGCAATTATACACTTTCGTCAAGACCAAAGGGTCTATCTGACTCATCTATGCGCGTGCAGGATGGAAGCTCGCCGGGACGTATGCCGGAGTGATTCAACGAAGGCGGCTGAGAGAGGAAAGCGTTTCTTATCACTGAGTAGCCTTACACTACGAAGACTCACCCTTTGAGGTTCCTCAGTCTTCAGAGGTGGGAGCTATTTATACTTGCTGTATGTCATCCAGAGTAGAGCACTGGGTCCGCTTCATATCGAGCGTACAGGAAAGCGAATGTTATATCGAGCTGACGCTCAGGTCAAATCGAAAAGAATGATTTATGGTCCGCTCTTGAGCTGTATTAGCCTAGGTGCCCTACTTGAGCTAGACTCAAACGGGTACACTAGGCGAGGCCTTCTTGTCGCTGGCTCGCTGCGTAAAGATAACCTGGCTCCAATGTGCGAGCACCCATCACTTCCTCTATTAGATTGATTCTGCGTTGTTGCTACACTTGCGCCACAATTGACTAGAGAGGCTTATCGAATTCCAACATACCAAAGCCCCACCATGTCTCAAAACACGCCCACCTCCAACACGACCTCAGGCAATGCACAGCGCGGTATGCCACGAAGCCCCATATTTCATCTCCCAGACACTCTGAGGCCACAAGCATACTAATGCACATCTCCTCGTGTAGCAACCCCTCAATCCATCGCGCAATCCACCGTTGCCTCGCAAGACCGCGCCGCCAAGATGGAGGCAGACCTGGTCAAGCAAGGGAAGCTGCCGCACCTGTCCGAGGTGCAGAACGATCAGGAGCCGAAGCAGAGGCAGCCCGGGCAGGATGATGCCGCCGGCAATTCTATACATCATAAGAGCACTTTGAAAAAGATATTGCATTGGGAGCATGATGGCATGAATGCGGACAATTGAGTGCAGGACGCGGGGGTGGAGCGATGCGGTATGCAATGATTGGGCTAGGATTGAACGAAGTAATGGATGGGTATCGAAAATACATGGAGGAAGAGCTGGCATAGGGTACATGGGTGTCATTTGGATAGAGAATTGGGTACTCATAGATGACCGTTCACAACAGCCTGCAGACATGTTATGCACATCGTAAAGGCCATATCAGGCAGTTTGATGTCCTAAGGGATAGCCAGCTAAGGCAACCGGAAAGTCCGATCGGCAGGAAACGTCACTCAAGTAGGTGCTCGTCTTCTACTCCTTCTCATTTCTTAGGTTCGAGTCTTGTGTCCAGATCGAGGAGTCGGAAGGTGGAAGGAGGTCACGGCAACATTTCTGGCACGTAAGCTACTCGAGGTCGTCGGGCGGCGCTCTCCTCTCCTCCCCAAATGGGCAAGTTCCTGTGTACCCATGTGATCTCAAGCTCGGTGGAGAAGGGCACTCCAAAAATTCCTTATCGACGAGAAGAGGTTGGTCTCGGTAGACGCAAGAAGGGCGATGATGGGCATGAGAAAGGGCACATGCTGTTGCATCCCTATTTGCGTAATATCACGCCCTTCTTATTTATATTTTGGCTTTCCATTCAGGTACCAGAAGGAATCGTAGATGATTCCTTAAGCAACCTACATTGACGATCCAGAGCAGAGAAAAGCAGACCTATGGTCTTCTGTCGAACAACAGAGCTTTCAAGTGCTACTCATCACTTTCATTTTTCTCCCCTTCCGGAGTCTTCAACGACGACGAAAGCCTATCTACTACCACCCTTGTAGAGCTTGCAGTTTCTCAGAGATCAAGGCTCATCAATGTCTCTATAGCCGCTCCGACGCTAGCCCCAGGATTGTACCCTCCAACGAGCTTGACTCCACTATATGACCTTCACCACGTTCATCTTCATTATTCACTTCCTACACCTGATGCTGACGACAAGCATCATTCAACATTTCTTCTTCTAAATCCCTCGCAAGGTGAGGTAAGACTCCCAGATTATCTGGTCTAGTGTTTCGTGCATGCCTGACCGATGCAATAGCAAATACAGTGTGATTCAGTAATGACCAGGGTTTCCAACTAAAAGAATCGTGAGCCGCCATCAGATAGCCAAAAGTGCATGGATGCTGACTGTATCCCTGGTCGAGTAGATAGCGTGTATACCTGAACAATACTTGAGGCTGCGTCTCTGCAAGTATGTTCCAGGGTAGTCGCGTATCTTCACATTCGATCAATCTCGACTCCTTCCTGCTTTTCTGTCCACCTCTCGATAACTTTGATCTTTAGCCTCCTCTCACCCATCCGAGACAGGTGATCCGGGATGATTTAGCCATCGGAGCAGTATGTTCTCGTGTAATACCTAAGATTAGCTCTAAAGTCATATCTTCGAAGTACCTATATTTTCTAGTTCGTGAAACGATGTGTATAGAATTGTATCAAAGTGTAAAGTTGTTGCACAATCCAGAACAAAGAGTAGTTTCCAACCTATATCAGCAAATATGGCTTATGCCCGCCGTAGGGCCGAAGCTCGAAAGACACCACTCCTATGACATCGCTCATCGCTGCCATATTCCTTTTCCATGAATGACAAGCTTATCTAGTGAGGCCGACATAGAAAGGGCTGGGAAACGCCGATCCACTCCGCGTGAAATCGCCTCTCAATGCAGGTCTGAGAAGCTAAGACCGTTCGCTGGGGATGATGGAATGCTCTATCTTTTGCATATCTCCTACCAGCGATCGAAACGTGGTAAGGTTTCGGACCATTGGTGGCATCCAATAGGGTACAAGCCAGTGTTAGTATGAATGGGTGGTAGAGGATCTGGTATTGGCCCTGGAGAGGAAGTAGCACGTGTGATCTTTGCTTGGTAATTTGGGAGGATGTTTAGGTTTTCTGTAAGTAACGCCGCTATCACACATAGGACGATAGATACCCCAGACCCGTACCTGCGCTGCCTACTACCTCCACGCTCTGTCATGCATAATTTCCGATCTTTCATTGTTCCACGTACACCTTAGCATGGGAAAGACTGCGGTATGGTATGGAAACCCGCCTGCATTGGGAAATGAGTATACCTTCCTTACATTTCGAAATTAGTCGAATAGTAAGGCAGGCAATCTATCGAGAAGTCTCAGCCGCGGAAAAGGGTGGTAGCAGTACGACAGAAGAACACTGGGCCTAGATAATCGATATAAAGACACAGTAATTGCCCGGGGATAGATTCATGTACCCAGAATCTGAGTACCTAGAACGGTATGGATTATTGAGCAAATGCAGTATCTAGGCTTACCCAGGTCTTCGCTGTTGTCCTTCGCAGATCGCTATTCAAGGTTCTGTCTTCACGCGGTAGGAATCAAGCTTCGGCATAATCGCGAAACGTCCGAGTATTTATCTAAAAGTAGTTCTGAAGAAATACGTGTATCTATAACAAGCTTTAATGAATCCGCTGATACAAACTCACGAAGGAGAGAAGAACGAAAAAGGACCCACGGAAAAGGTCAGACTACGAAAGTGGTCATCTGAGGTCTCCTGTAAATCCCACCTTGCTGAGGTCTTGATGTCGAAGAGGTGGTGGCAAAAAGATATACAAGAAGAGAGGGAAGGCTTGAAGACAGCACAAGGAGGTAAAGCCTGTAAAGCTAGCATCCATGGTTTACGCGGTGTTCTACAACAATTCTACGTGTGGGATACCTGCATATGATAAATCACTACCGTTGGCGTCCGGAGACAAGAAAGCTTTGCCGGTCACTGGCCATACAGTATCTCACAAACACCTCCAATGGGCACATCCATTACAGCATCAGTGCCTTCGCTCCATAAGGTCTTCCAGTCCAAGTCATGGGACTCAAGCTCGGTGTAGGCGCTTTCCTTTCGAGATTGTAGCCCATTATTATTCTTGCCCTTGACATTGCCCGTCTTGTCTAACACTGCCACATTTGCGGCGTCGTCAACAATATTCTCGATGCTGCTCATGGGCAGCGTGAGATACTCAGTGTTGTAGCACGCCAGCGCTACGTATATGTAGACGAGGACCATGACGAGGAAAGCAGGGATAGCGAGAGACCACCACCGGTTAGGGTAATAGTAGATCCCCAGCTGATGGAGGAAAGGAGAAGGTAGGTAGGACCAAAGAAGGTACATCACTGTAGTATTCAGCACATGTTGATTCAGCTATGGAGTACGACGTACAAAAAGCAAGCGAGGACATGAGATACAGCACAAAGCCATAGTACTCGTATGTAGGGACCTTGGGACTAGCCCTGGGCACAGTCGTCGCCGTCCTGGCGGACTTCGCGACCGCCGCCTCAGTGTCGTTGGGCGTATCGGTTTCAGAGCTGTCAGGTGTGGTAGGCCGGGAAAAGGATGGTCGGAGTAAAGATGTCAGGGACGGAGAGGGAGGCAAAGGCGTGGGCGGTCGGTTGTAGAATGGAGGAGCAAAGGCATTGGCGATGAGGAACGAGGAGTTTGAATGGTGGAGGAAGGGCGGCGCTCCTCCTACGCTGTTGTTCGGATTGTCGGCCTCATCAGAAGAACCGGAGGATGAGCCGGCATCCAGCGAGTAGTGAGACTGGAAGTCTGCGTCATCCTCCTCTTCCGAGTGATCGTCATCTCCGTCAATGGATGAGGTGCTGAACGGTGGCCGGTCAAGCGCGTTGGATGCACGAGGGGTGCTTTCATCGGGTGTGATTGGATGCGACACGCCGAGTCCTATCCGCTGCTGAGATAGAGCACTCGGTCTGCCTCTGCTTGTAGGTGGCATTATACTATTATCTCAAGGTTGCAGAAAACATGGTCGCGATCGATTATTCTATCTAATGCAATGTCATCAATCATCTCCGACTTATCTCCGTGGCCCCTAGCCCCATGTCAAGTGCACTTTATAATTTTGGATACTTGATCGTTCAGCCCAGATCACGAGGTACGTGCAACAAGCAATGTCTATTTGGCCGTTGAAGACTTCGTGATGACGATTACAGCCTACATAAGCCTAAAAGACTCGCTGATGCAGCTTCCCAACGTCAATTCCATAAATCAATTGTGCCCACGTCGAATCAACGGGAGACAACCAGCAACCTTCCTTGTTGTCTGACAAATGTGGCGGGCAATGCTGCGTGCTACAGGATCAATCATTGGGCTTCCGGATTCTGGATAGATCGGAAGACGTAGTCCAGTAAGCATGCAAGGATCCGTTGACCTAAAATCCAAGTAGGTAGTCTCGGTCACAGCGTGCAAATACGATCTCGGTATCTAGCACCGACGAGTGGCAGTCCGAGGCCTCTGGCTTAGAAAAAGTAGAAATACCCGGTTCCGGAAGACGGTGCATGTCTAATCTTGCTGTCAGTAATAGTCCTCTGACGTTGTCATAAGCAATTGTAGAGACTGAAGTATAGCATGACGACGGTTGAGCAGGTGGTGTAGAGTCGGATGAGAAAGTCCAAGTACATGCAATTGATATGTAAAGCGAGACGGCTTCCTTGAACGAACGACTCACAGATGATCTTCTGTCCAACCGATCAAATGATCTTCGCCACGTCGTCCACAGCCGTCTTGTACTTCCCGAGCCGAAGTTCAAGCTCCTCGACTTGAGCTTCAAGGCTCTTGGTTTGTGAGGTGTGCTCCGTCTCGAGGGATTCAACCTGTGCAGCGTGCTTTTCAGCTTGCTCTTCAAGCTGCTTCAGAAGCTCCGCAGGTGAGATCCACCCTTCCTGGGCGTGTACCTTCAGTTCTGCGTTTTCCGTCGTCAACATGGAATTATACCGTTCTAGCGCTGCCAGATAGCGCGCCGTAATCATGATATCAGACTTCGTCTCCCCTATTTGCAACACAAGGTTGGTGAAGGGGTTTTGCAATTCGACTGAAGGAGGACTTGGAGGATCGAGGTGGCGACGCTTGCGCGGTGCATGATCTGTTGGATTTCCTGGGCATGTACCGATAGCTGGGGCGGGTTGCGGCTCCAGTTGTCCCTGATGGTTCTCTGACCCAGTCCCCGCAGATCTCTGTTCAGTCGTCTCCTACGCTTTTATTAGGTCATGCAAAATAGGCTATAAACGACCCATTACCTTATATCCGATGGCATTACCTTTGGATACCCTGACAGTATCAGAGGCGGCCGCGTTGACAACGGATGGTATTGACAAATTGACAAAATCTGTATCAAGATGCTCGTACCAAATCCTACTTGATGTGTAAGGAGAAGCCTTGGAGATGCTTGACAGATGTCTTTCTGATAAAATGCCCAGTTCAACTTTTTCCGCCTTAATGCCCGATTCTGATACTTAAGACGCTGTGGCCGCTCCTATAGACATCTGGGTGTGACCAAAACCGCAGCAGTATCCAATACTCGTGTACGATCGAATGAGTGACCTCTGGCGAATCGACCTGAGTGAAACACTCTAACCCCCGTAATAGCCAGAGCGCATTTTTTGATGTTTTGTAGTGCACCTATGAAATGCATAGTTCGCCATCAGAGAAAGATGGAGTTGCAAATACAAATATCTTGCATCATCAAGATTTGAGCACGCGATAAAGATGAAGCTTTCCATATGTTGAGGAAGACCGTATATCTAACGTTGCGGGCAGAGGTGGTGGTGGTGGTGGTGTGTTCCATCTAGCGACCGGCCCACAGGCATGCGCGTGAGTCTTAGAGAGCTTCCCACACCCTCTTAGTTACTCGAGACTAGTCTACTTACGAACGTTTGTTTATTGTTATTGTTCTTATCTTATAAGAGACGTGCGTAGTATTCAATGTTGTGCAGAAGTTCTAACAACTGTATCGCAAACAAACGCTCTATATGTTAGTGTAGTTGTCTCGAAGTTAAGTACTAACTTGTATAAAACTTGTCTATATATATAGTGTGCTCGTGTCGAGCTAGCTGGTATATTGTACAAGCGTTATACTCGATCAATGTTGCAACAATTAACGTAATCCTTGATTACGTATTATGTTAACAATAGAAAGAGCTCTATAGTGTCGAGTAGATTAAGTGCATATATAATTTGCGTACGTGCCCAAATATAATAAAGTGTGTTTTTTGCTCAAAGTTAAGCTCGACGACATAAATTTTGATCAAACTCTTACGTTTTGGGCTCAAAAGATAGTCGAGATCGAACTCTATAATTTAACGTAGACTTGATCGAAATTAAAGTGCGTTTAGGTAATAAAATTTCAAAATTTAGATTCAGGCGTGTGTAGTTATTTCTTGCGGGCAGAGAGCAGATCTAAGATAGCAGATTGACACTAAGTCTTATTGGGGTTCTCGTTAGACTAAACGTTTGGGTCGGTTTTTCCCCAAAATCTATAACTCGACCCGAAAGTTATACCTAATTAGGCCAAGTTTTAACCTAATATAGTTAGTATTTTCATAATTTATGCAATTCGGTTCCAACTGTTGGAACCAAACGATCAGTCTAGAACTTCTCGTAACGATCGTCGGTAGTGTTGGTTATTTATAGGTAAGAAACGATCTCTAATCGTAATTACTATAAATAAGAAGAAATCTAGCCTATATATATAAATAACGCGCTAGTTGAATAAATATTAGGAATTACTCTATTAGACTTAGCGTCTTTCTATTATAATTAGCGCAAACGCGCTTATCGTTCTATCTTCGCAAAGATATCTATTTTTCTATCTTAATTGTACTACTTTATCTCGATTTTATATCTAAACTGCCAATAATATACTATCTAAAGTAGACACAATACTTTGAATAGTTTTTACTATCTATTTTAGATTGTCAAACAAATTATCTAACTTTGTTCGATACAAATATTGCAATAAAGAAAAAACAACAATTAATATATCTAGAATAAAATCTTATCTTAATAAATATAGAATCTATATTAATTATTTGTCTATTGTCTTAAATAATATTGCTATCAATATTAAACAAATTTTTTTTCGACAAAGTTAAAGTTTTATTTTTTTGTTTTTAGAATCAAACAATTTAATTGTTAGTATTTTTCTATTTTTATTGATATAGTCGATATTTTGTTATTCGAAATTTAGCAAATTAGATTAACAGAAAATAGACAAATTTGCAATAATAGCTATATATTGTATCGATAGCAAAATTAGTCTATTTAAATACTATATATAACAACAATTTCTTCTTAAATTAAATTTAATCTATCGAGTAATATTTTGTACTTTTATTTTGAAACAATTACTAATTTCTATATACAAAAAAAAAAGATTTTATCTTTAATATAAAGTAGCAATTATATTAATTTTATTACTAATAATATAGTCAAATAATCAAGTAATATTAAGCTATAAACTTAAGAATGCTTGCTATTAATACTAGCAATCTATTTGCAATATATATGCGATCTCTTCTACTTAAATCTTAGAATCTTAGCTACTTAATATATTATTAGATTGTATAGTACAATTTATATATATATTGCGATAAGTCTTTGTTGTTATAGTTGTCTACTAACTAAAATTCTATTTTTATCTCGTTAAATTGAAACTTAATGCGAGAATTTAGTTACAACAACAAACATTAAGACAACAAGCTATCAACATATCTTTAAAAACAATCTTAAGAATTTAAGAATTTAAAAACTTAAAAACACAAAAAAAAAAGTATAGAAAACAAATTAATCTTAACAAACTATCAAAATCAAAAATTTCAAAAATCAAAAACACAAGATTAACAACTCAAGAATTAAGATATTATCAAATTAAAAAGCAAAAAAAGAAAAGACAAAGTCGAAGCATTCGAAATAGCAATAAAAGTTGTAAATTTAAAGATTAAGATGTCTTATTAAAATTGCGACTAATATCTACTATTAAAACAATAAATTGTTCGCTAACTATAATAATATTATTAAAAGAAGCTTCTTAACAATATAATTGATCTATTTGCTTAAGAGCGAGAACGCTATTTAAACTCTTTTTTTAATAAAAACTAAAGCAAGTCTTTAACGCAAAGTTATTTGTTAATAATAGATCGACAACTAACTAAGAGAAGCAATAGATCAAAAACGCCTACTTATAAACAATCAAAAAGATAGAAAAACAATAAACAAAAAAATAACACAAAGTTGAAAAAAAAAAGAAAATCTCTCTTCAATGTTTTTGCAAAGAAAAGAAAAAGATTTACAAATTAAAAATATTATTTTTTGAATTAATTATTATTATTAATTTTTTTGATCTAGTAGTTGTTACTTTTACTATTTGTTATTAAGCTATTCTCTTAAAAATAATGTCTTAAAACAATAAAAAGATTGCAAGACTTTTTTTCGACGTATTTATATTAACAACAAGCTTATTTAATAACTTTATAAGAATTGTAGAATTTTATTACTATATAATTTCTATGTCTTTTTCGAAAACGTTAAGAGCATCGCACTTTAATAAACTTAATATTATCAACTTTTTAAATTAATTTTCGAATTTTTGTAATAAATATAAAGTTATCTCTTAATATAAAATTACTAAGTTGCTTTAATATTACGACAAACTTATAAAGAACTTTATCAAGTTTATTGTTGTTTAAACAAATAAAAAGTAATTTAAAATAATAAATAAGTTAAAAAAGAAATATAAAGATAGAAATTTAAATTAAAAAATTAACTCTTGTGCTTTTCTAAAGTCTTTAAAAGACGTATTAAGAGCAAAGTCGAATAATATTTATAAATACAATCGACAATTTAAAGCTATTTTCTCGAAGCTTATTAGACTTGATTAAGTCGATAAATATACTAAATTCTTGTAATATTTAAAGAGTCTTTTTCGCAATATTTGTACTAAGATAATGCAAAAACATAAAGTTAATTTAAACAACGCAATTATTATAATATTTAAATTGTTATATAAGACAATTATAAAACTAATTAAAAATAAAACAATTATACAAGAAATAAATATTAATAGCAATCAAACTATTTAACGAGTTGCGAATATTAATATAAGTAAATTAATAAATATAATAAGCAAGAAGCAAAATCTAATAAAGAAGAAAATTATGTCAAAGACAATCTTTGCTTCTCTAGTATTGTTAACAATCGCAATCGAAAATACAAAAATTAACAAAATACTAAATATCTTAATACAAGCTTTTAAAAATCTTAAGATTAACAATATTTGCAAAATAACAAAGAGCAAGATTTATTAAATAATTTAATAAGTAATAACGACGCAATTACAAGAGATTTCGCATATTGTATCTTCTTAAATTTAAATAACAATCTAAAGTCTATTTTAAGAAACAATTTATATTTATTAAGAATTTGCACTTATTTCTAAATACAATTAATCTTAATTAAAATTAAATAAATACTTGTTTTGTTACAATTTGCATAGACAATAAGTTTGTTTAAAATTAACAATCTTAATAGCAAATAAAAAGATTTATATAAATAAAAGCAACAAAATTTGTTATAAGTTTAACAATTCTAGAAATAAAGAAATAAAGTTGTCTCTTAATAGTGCAAAGATTAAGAAAAAGATTGTAAGAATTTGTCTTTAATAAAGAGCGCAAAATTGTGTTCGAAATTTTATAATTACAATAGTAGCAATAAGATTAAATATTAATTTTTTGTTAAAAAACAAGAAGAATAGTAAATCGAATTAAACAATAATAAAGATTTGAAAAATTCAATTAAAATAAGATTTTTTTAAGCAACAAATATTTTAGAAATTTCTAATAGAGCAATCGATTAAAGTAATTAAAAAAAAAAAAAAAAAAAAAGAGATTTTCAAAGATTAAGAATGTTAAATCTAAAAATTATTTAAAGATAACAAAAGTCTTAAGTAAAGAAACATATATAAAGAAAAGAATAATAGAAACAAAAGTAAAGAATATTACAATAAAAAACGTTCTTGCAATAATTAATTCTAACTCGAAGATTATTAAGTATTAAAAAAACAAATTTAGAAAGAAATAAAAGATTTTTGCAAACTATATATAGCAAACAAAATATTCAAAGAGAATACTATAAACTATAAAAAATTAAATTGATTTTAAAACTCTAATTTAAAGTATTTTTATCTTAAAAATAGAAATAAAATTAATAAATCTTTTAGATCTTTGTTTTAATTTAAGTTGTTTATTTTTTTGTTCTTTTTTTAATAAGAAGTTTAATACTATAGTAACAAAGAGAAAATCTTAGAAGTATACAAGAAAAAAGAAAAAGACAATTGTTATTATAAAATTAATTAGCGCTAAATCTATTAAAATTATTTATTTTAAGAATATTATTGCAAGAATAAAATCTTTTAGAACTTTATATTTTGTTGCTTGTTTAACTATATAAATATAGTTAAAAAATATAAAAGTTAAAGCAATATTTAATAGTAATACAAAAATCAATTGTATTAATAAGAGTTTTGCAAACAAAATTAATTTAGTTATTTAACAAAATATTTCTATTTTATTAGTAAAAGTTACAAGAGCACGTGTTTGTTTCGAAAAAATAATAAAAGATGCAAAAATATTAATTAAGAGAATAATAATTTATACTTTTATCTTTGTTGTTTTTCGACTCAATTATAAATTTTTATTAAATCGATCTTTTTAACAAAGTACTTAAATAAATTTTGTAAATATAGACAATAACTTTTTAAAATTAACAATTTATTTTAAAAACAAAGCAAAGCGCATTAATATTTTAGAAATGTCTACTAATTACTTTAGCAACAAAGATAAAAATATTATATTTTTAAAGAAATCTTTAAATCTTTAAATAATTGTTCAATTAATATAATTGCTTAACTTCGCAAATTTAATTGTAGAAAATCTTCAAAAGTAAAGATTAAAACTATTAGAATAACAATGTCGCAAAATAAGATTAAAGAAAAGAATTAACAAAATTCTAATTAATTAAAGTAGACAAACAATATTAACGTCTACTTGTCTATTAATATAATTAATCAAAATCGAGCAAATATTTGAATTAATACTATATTTTAAATATTTTTAGAATTATTAATAATTCGAACTTTTCGATTATGTATTATAAAAGAGACTTTTACTATTTAATTATCTAGAAAATTCGATATTCTTTGTTAATCTTTTATTATGTTGCATTTATTTGTTCGAGTAAATACAATATATAAGCAAAAGATTTAGAAAACAAATTTAATAAATATAAATAATTTAGATAATTCTATTTTAAGCGAGTATCTAAACTAGAAAGAAATGCTCAAATTATTAATTACAAAAAATTTCTAAAAAAAATTTAACAAAAAATATAATTTCTTTCTAATGTCTAAGTTTTTAAGTATTAAACGTAATTCTTGTTTTATTAAAAAACATATTTAGAAGCTAATTATAAAATTCGAACTTTTTTTGCAAAAATAAGAACTCTTAATTACAATATTCTTTAATTGTAAAATTGTCTTAATATAGAGTTTTGCTAAAATAGACAAAATTAAGTTAAAGATTGCATTTAATTAAGAAATTTGCATTATAAAGTACAAAGTATAGCAAGCTCTAAAATTTTTAATTTCTTAAGCATTAAATTCTATAATAATTAAAATACTAAAGAAATATTTTTAGACAAGTTTGCTAAAATACTATTATAGTCTTTATCGAAATTCTTAATTTCTAATAAATAAATAAAAGAAGAATAAATATTGCATAATTAATGCGACTATAAAGATAAACAAAATAATTATTTAAAATATTAATATATCTTTTAATGTTAAAGAGTTTGCAAAAGAGTTTGTCAAAATAATAATTGCGTTATTGATTGATTTTTTTTTTAAATACAATTAAATAAGTCTCGTATTAAAGAGTCGCAATCTTATTGCTTTTATAATTTCTTTTAAACTATTTAGAATAACTTGTCTATTGCAAAATGCAACTAATTCGATTGTTTAATTTGTAAAAATTGTAATACATATTCTTAAGAATTTTTTTAACAAATATTATTTATTTGTAAACAATATAGATATAAAAGAATTTAAGTTAAATTATGACAACAAAAAGACAATTTTAAAGATTAAACTATTTGTTTTAAAATATATTTAATAATTAAATACAATATTAATAAATATAAAATTGTTCAAATATATTATATTTGACAAAAAATCTCAATTTTACAAGTTAGAAATTAAAATTGTCGATTTTGTATATAATTTTAATAGATAATTTTTTAACAATATTAAGATTATTAAGATTGTTAAGTAATTATTGTGCAAAAATATTTTTAAAGTTTAAGTCTTTATAAAAGTATATATCTAATATTGAATTTAAGTGCTAAAGTTTGTAATTGTCGCAAAATTAATCTATTATTTGTTTAAAATAAGATATATCTTTGTTTAAGACTTTAAGTAGCAAAACGCTATAAACAAACTAAAGATTGTTTTAACAAATATATTAATAGACTGATCGCGTCGGGTCGGGTCATCGAGTTCGGGTCGGGTCGGTTCCAAAAGTTGGAACCGAAAAGTCGGTTCGGTTCCTAGGGTCGGAATCGACTATTCGGTTCGATTCCTAGGGTTGGAATCGAAACTCGACCCAAAAAACCGACCCGAATCGCCAAGACTTTTAATTAAATAATTAATAAATAGTATCTATAACGTCTATAGATGCAAATTATGCATTAATATTATTTTTTTAATATTTAAAAATTTAAATAGCATCTATA
>JAABUS010000250.1_pt1 | contig 135887 bp, 130 predicted proteins | sample 5560161 | NCBI WGS metagenome assembly JAABUS01 (sample SAMN10711885, study PRJNA513376) | rock metagenome | isolation source: Antarctica rocks | place: Antarctica: Victoria Land, Trio Nunatak nord | collected 2016-01-04 | reverse complement strand
AGAGAAACAGCAAGCTGCTATTCAAAAGGCGGAAGAAAAGGAACAAAGGGAGCTTAGAAAGCTAGAGGAACAGCGTTTAATAGCTGAAAGAAAGGTGGAACGAGAAAAAAAGAAGGCGGAGCGGGAGGAGGAAGCGAAGCGGAAAAAGGAGCTACGGGCGAAGGAATTGGAGCAACGACGTCTAATTCAGGAGCAAAAGCTGAAGGCTAAAGAGCTTCAGAAAGGGCAAAAGAAGAAGTCTAAAGAGGTGGAAGTACAGCAATCCACTGATTTTGTTGCTATTGAGGAGGTGGAAAGAGGGCCAAGTCAAATCAGGTCTACGCGAGCTGGAAGGCAATTCAAAGCTCCTAAGCGATTTGATGATTGATTCTTATAGCTTGGAAGCTTCATATAGATATCGACAACTCTCTATATTAATTGCAATTTGATTCTATGAATGGTGGTTGAATAATAATAAAAAAAGTATGGGTTGCTAATCGGGTTTAGGGTGTGCACGGGACCGGAACGTGCATCGGGCCGGGAATACTCCTAGGGCTGATGACTAATTAATCTTTCATAAAACTTGTACATACAAGCACAACTAGCTTTAGCGCCATGCATGCGATAAGGTTCGCGGTTGCGTTATCACCTCTGACACCTTAAAGCGTCATGTGTCGCTGGGCTGTCTTGCGAGTCTGAAATTTGCCATCTCAAGGATGGCTACATGCTCGTCGACTCCTAAAACCGTTCACTGGGATGCCGTTGGTAGTGGGGTTAGAATATTCCCGCCCTCATTGTCTGCCCCAACAAACACCAGTTTTCAGGACATCTCGTCATGGAAGCGGATCCTTTGAGCTTGGAGTGCCCACAAATATGATACTACGATAGCTCTGTCAAGGCTCCCTGTTCCCAATATAACCATCATGTCTTACTTCTTGCCCTCGTTTTTCCAAAAGCGAATCCTACGATATGCCCTTTCCAGACTAGAGTTGATAGAGACAGATGACCTGGACCTTGGGAAGCTGGACATAACGTGGGGAAAGAGGAGTACAGTTGAGCTACGGGAGCTTGGTATCCGCTTAAAGGTACGAATACAATATACCGAGTGGATTATAAAGATGATGAAGGAACGCACGGGTAATCCCTGAGATAGATATAGCGACTAATTCGAGTTGTGTTTAGAAATTGTCATCTTTATTGAAGCTTCCTCTAAACCTGAGCCTCGAAAAGGCTAAGATATTGCTCCTGAGAATCACCGTTCCTGCGGATCTATACAAAAGTGGAATCTTGATCGAAATCGAAGGGGTAGAGATCCGACTACGTGCAGGCTCTGCGGAGACGGAGAAAAGAGAGAAAACAGGACTGAATACCAGAAATGCGAGGTTTTCGAAAGGAGTAAAGGCAGACCGATACAGGAGTACTCAATCACTGGTCCGTGACCCGGAGGGGCTACCGCAGCGTCCCTATCCGGATACTGACGAAGATGATGATAAGGAGCAGTCGAATCAAATACCAACAACAAATGACCTCGCGCAGTCTTTTCTACAAGCAGAGCCACCCTGGGAAAAAGCCGAACTGCAGGCCACCATCGCACATTCCCACCATTTAGAGCAATCTCAGGCTTCAAGTGATTCTGGGGATGAAGTTTCGGGTCCGGGAGTTGGTGACCGGCTTTCTCTACCTGGCTTTTTAGCAGACTTCCTGAAAGGGGTGGTGGAGCGGGTCCAGCTCCGAGTCAAGAAAGTGGAGGTAGACGTTGTCCTGAACTTAGATCTTCCGTCAGAGATTTCAAATAGTAGCGACACTTTCAACAACTCTGAGGCCGTAACTGTGAGATTATTGATCGAAGAAGTAAACCTCGATGGCGTAACGAATGAGTATTCCACATCTGGCGACACTAAACCCCAGGAAAACACTAAATCAGCCATCGATGGTGCTCTTCCTTCAACAAGAAATAGAGTGACGAGGCGAGTCTCTCTGCAGAACGTCCACGGAATTTTATTGTCTGATGCTTCCGTATTTGCCAATGTTTCACGCTTTGTTGCGCCGTCCTCTCCGGAAGCTACCCAAACAAGCGCTTTTGGGAAACCCAACAGAAGGTCAGAGGCGTCTACAGCTCATTGGCGCCACTCCTCTTCGAGTAATGATACGGGACACCAGGCAACCTCTGAAATTGGTGCTGCTCGTGCGGCTGAAACCCCCTCGGTACTCGAAAATTCCATGGCCACTAGTGATGGTGAGATGTTCACCGATGCACGGTTCGAAGACGGACTTGAAGAACTGATATCGCCTAATGATGCACGCTATCATCATACCATACATGAGCATGATAGCGTTCTTACGGATTCCTTCTATTCATATAGAAGTGGCAGTCAATATGGGCATGAGAACATTATGGAATCCGAAATTCTGCCTCCATCATTACGTTACAGGCAAGTCTCTCAGTCCATGGCATCTTCATCTGTATCCGAAGAGCGGATAGAAACGCAACGTCCTCGCTTGCGCACACCTTCTGCTAGGCATAATCAGCTCTCAAGTCCACAATCTTCTACGCATAGTAGCCTTGAAAGTCAACTAACCGCGGAATCCGTACGGAGCGGTCAGCCAGATATCTCGGCTCGCAAGCATGATCTTATTCAATTCCCGGAGCAGGGTCGCCAAACATCAGCAGAGGATCTCACACAGTCGAAAATATTCAGTCACGAAGAAGCAGAGAGTATGTATATGAGTGCAATCAGCCATGCATCGTCTCGTAACAGCGGTAGGAGCAGAACCCTCCCTGGGGACTGGGACAATTCCAGCTCTGACGGAGAGGAAAAAGATACAATCCCTAGTCTCTCTCCTGAAGGCTCACCACAAGACCGTGACTACGTGCCACCTATACAAATTGAGGACTCATTTTGTAAGCAGGAAGCTCAAGATTACCCTATAATCCAGGATCATGAACTGCCTTTCACGCCAAAGCAGTCCCGTACTTCAACAGCATCCTTGTCGTCGTTGGAAACGACTTCTGCTGTCCGGCCCGAGGCAGTTCTTAATTCAACACTCCCGAATTATGCCTCATCTCAAAGATCCGAGGTCTCTTCAGCAAAGTCAGAGAACCCCTTGATCATTCTGAAGAGATTCATGTCTGTAGACTCTATTATCTTGGAGATAGACCACGAGCAGCGTACTGCAACCACTGAGCCGGTGGATCTCGCCCCCTTTACGGGGAAAATACACGATCCTCCTCCATATATTCGAACGTCATCTACCATACCTCCACTTAGTAATGATGAGATTGAAAAGATGTCCTGGCAAGACATTTCATTAGAAGTTGGCAATGTCGAGCTACAAAGCGATATGGGACTTACGAGATTGACAATCCTGATGATGCAACACATTACAGAGATGTTCGGCTCTACGCCCACGAAGAAAAAGGATGTCGCACTTTCCAAGCCAAGTTCGAGGCCAATAAAGTTGAAAGTTCAGAACATAAGCTGGAAATTCGTTGACTCGGTTAAAGGCGTTACAGTCGCCGACTCTCGTGTCTCCCTTGCTGAAGTGGGAACAATGCCACTTACCACGGGTGCTGAGATTCTGCTTAAAGCGGTTGTAAAAGACCTAGGCTCTGTTTATCGTGCACAGGGGCCTTCTATGAGTTTCAAGCTGTCGATAAGAAAACTCTCTTTCGGGTACGATTCGAGCGATATCATATCGTTTGATTCTGGTTTGAAGATAAGAGAGTCTAGTCGTGATATACTTGCACCTATCGATAATGATATGGTCATAGTGTTCTCGAACACACGTGGAAATTTAAAGTTTGAGTTCACAACGCTTCCTCTGCATATTTCGTTAGACTTGCGGCGGCTTGATGAAACATTCGGTTGGTTCGGCGGTTTCAGTAGTATGCTTGGTCTTGGTAGCTCAATGGTATCTACTGTGACGGTAGTAGACAAGTCGCGATCCCCACAACTTGGAAATGGTCGTCGAGGTGTTCATTTTGAAACGCCTGAGCAAACGAAGTCGCGAGACATTCAGAGCGACCCGCAGCAGAAGATTACAGCGAGGCTGGGTGGGCTCGTCCTTGATCTCCACGGAACGAGTTCGTCGGTACGATTAGAAAGTACTGCGTTGAAGCTAGTTAGTCGAGCAGAAGGTCTAGGCGTACAGTTGGACAAGGTCAACTTCAGTGGGCCGTACATGAGATTGGCAGATGAAGTACCCTCGATCACCATCAAATTAGCGAACATCAGACTCGAGTACCTATCGACACCGAAAGAGGTCGATTTAGCTAGACTATTGAGCCTTTTATCCCCGTCAAAGGACAAGTATGAACATGATGACGATATCTTACTAGATACGCTTTTATGTCAACGACGCCAAGGGGGCGTCATTCGTGCCACAATTGAGAGCTTTGACTGCCGTGTATCGGAGTTGCGCGACCTTGAGTCTTTCCCTGTGCTAGCAGAGGAGCTCAAGAAACTCTCGACAGTAACGAAGTACCTTCCCGAAGACGACCGGCCAGGCGTACTTACCCTAGGCTTGGTCCGCAATTCTCATATTGAAGTCTTCGTAAACAGCAGCTTTGGCACAACTATGTGTAATGTCAAGAATGTGGAAGTAGCACATGTGACCTTACCCAACTTGACAGCGCTTGGCATTGCGAGTGTACAAGTTCATCGGAATCAGTCTGAAGAACTACTGGGAGAAGCACTTTCTGAAAACCTCGGGCACGAGCCTCCTGCGCCCATGATCATGGGCAGGTTCGTGGGTAATGAAATGGAGCCAACCATCAAGATCAAGCTCCACAACTTACGCGTTGAATATCATGTCTCGACTATCATGGCGATCATGGGGATGTCAGACACGATGACTGCTGAAGCTATTGTGGCTGATATTGCCAACTCTATTGCTACAGTCACAAATAGGCGAGAGCTTAGTGTATCTCCAGCCAAGTCTTCGAGCCAAACGTCTTCAAGCAACGACAGATCTACCAGCAGCTCGAAGACTCTGCTATTTGACATTGGGATCCGAAATTCCGTTGTTGGGCTAAATCCACGGAATTCATCAGCTAGAGGCCTCATTGTTCTGACGAATACTCAGCTTGTCGGTACCCTGCCTAAAGAGGATGAAGCTAGCGCCACACTAGAGGTAAGAAAAGCATCCCTTATGGTTATCGATGACGTCCAGAATATCGTCTGGTCCGACGATCCTATGAGCGACAGCTCGTCTGGTACTCAGTATAGCCAGGTTCGAGGCCTCTCTGACATTGGTTACGTCTCTGTTGGCTATGTTTCAGCAGCAAAAGCTGCCCTACAGGTCGTCAAGGCAGCGACAGAGGAAGGGCAATCTATTAATGTCGAATTCAGGGATGACCTCTTGGTGCTCGAAACATGTGCGGACTCGACCCAAACTTTACAGTTGATCATGAATGGGTTGAAACCACCAATGCCGCCGAGTGTAGAGCTAAAGTACCGGACAGAAGTCGTGCCGGTTCAAGATATGCTCGCTTCCTTGTCCGGCGATGCTTTTGTTACCGGAGAAGCTAGTGACGGGAATGATGATAACCACCCGTTAGGATTTGAAGAGGGCGATATGGTCGACGATGAGGTGCCACAAAACTTGGAGTTTGTGAGTAGCTTCTATAACCCAGATCCAGACGGTTTGTATGATGGTATTGCAAACAGTATGCTTGAAGAAGACCTTGAGACAATAGCAAGCCCGCCAGGTACTCGAGAGATTGGAGACAAGAGACTTCTTGAAAGCTTCCAGGAAAAGTGTCAGGTTGCCCCCGGAGGTGCACCACTCGATTTTAGGGACGATCATTTCGGAGCTAGCTCAACGGTTGGAGGTACAGCGCATAGATGGGACACCAAGCAAAACACATATGGCTTGACCAACGACTTCAAAACCGCCGACAGTCCACTCAGAGTTCGTGTGCGAGACGTGCATTTCATATGGAATTTATTTGACGGCTATGACTGGCAGCATACCAGAGACGTGATAAGTCAAGCCGTTGCAGATGTCCAGAGCAAAGCTACCGAGCGTCGCTCTAAAGCTGATCGGCGCAAGTCATTCGAAGCAGAGGAGGAGGAAGAATCCGTCATCGGCGACTTCCTCTTCAACTCCATCTACATTGGAATACCCGCCAACCGTGACCCTAAAGAATTGTCACGTCATGTGAATCGCAACCTAGATGATCTAATAAGCGAAGCGGAAAGCTATGCAACGTCATCAGCCTCAGGCTCGCCAAGTCGGCAGAGCCACATGCCACGTGCGAAGGGTAGAAGGTTACGATTAAGTCGCAGTAAGTATCACAAAATGACTTTCGAACTAAAGGGGGTCTCGGCAGATCTGGTCGTCTTCCCATCTGGTTTGGATGAGACTCAGAGCTCGTTGGACATTCGAATACAAGACCTTGAAATATTTGATCATGTGCCTACCTCGACGTGGAAGAAATTCGCAACTTACATGCACGACGCTGGAGAACGGGAGATCGGGACAAGCATGGTTCATGTCGAGATCTTGAATGTAAAACCGGTCCCTACACTTGCAGCTTCGGAGATCATCCTGAAGGTTAGTTCGTAGGGACTAGAGTTGATCAAGCTAACCGATACCCAGGTCACTGTGCTGCCCCTGCGACTACACGTCGATCAAGATGCCCTAGATTTTATGACTCGATTCTTTGAGTTCAAAGACGACTCTGCCCAGATGCAAAGCTCGAAGTCGGAGGCGCCATTTTTCCAACGTGTTGAAGTCAACTCCGTGCGGTTGATGCTCGACTTCAAACCGAAAAGAGTTGATTATGCCGGTCTTCGCTCCGGCCACACCAACGAGTTTATGAATTTCTTTATCCTCGACCGAGCAGATATGATACTCCGACATGTCATCATCCATGGGGTCTCTGGATCCGACAGACTCGGGAAAATGCTCAACGACATTTGGATGCCTGACATCAAGCGCAATCAGCTTCCGGGGGTCCTTGCTGGATTAGCACCGGTGCGATCTCTGATCACTGTTGGGGGTGGAGTTCGAGACCTCGTGGTTGTGCCAATACGAGAGTATAGGAAAGACGGGAGGGTGGTGCGCAGTCTACAAAAAGGCGCCCTGGCGTTTGCGAAGACTACTACGAGCGAATTGGTCAAGCTAGGAGCCAAATTGGCAATTGGAACCCAAACCGTGCTACAAGGCGCAGAATGCTACCTCACCGAGCCTGCGCAACAGAAGTCAGACGTATCTGCCGGATGGGAGGATACTGAGCTGGATGAGGACGAGAAGAAGCAAATCAGCCTCTATGCCGATCAGCCGGTCGGTGTGGTGCAAGGATTCCGAGGCGCTTATGCCAACCTCGAACGGGATCTCCTCACGGCCCGGGATGCTATTGTGGCCATGCCTGGAGAGGTCATGGACAGTGGAACGGCAGGCGGAGCGGCAAGGGCGGTGCTTCGAGGAGCGCCTACCATCATTCTGCGGCCGGCCATGGGAGTGACCAAGGCGGTCGGGCAGACGTTGATGGGAGCGACAAATAGTCTGGATCCGGGTAACAGAAGGAGGGTGGAAGACGTAAGTTTCGACCTTTCGTCAGCGCCAAGGCAATTCATCTAACGATCTACACAGAAATACAAGAAACACTAGATGCCAACGAGGTGATGACTTGCATTGTCCATGGTATTGGAGTTTGATATCGGATTGTATCATTGCATGCATAGCGAGGTTTGAGCATAATTGGTACTTGGTGAATGGGGGTTGTCTCATGGGGTTGTCAGTTGGCAGAATAGGTAATCATGGCTCAATCGATCGAAGCTAAAACCGGATGAGCTACACCTTGATGTGGCGAGAAGCAACGAAAATGTCGTTGCGGGTTAGCTTTGCCTATTGTTTGATAGACCCTGGATATGATTAGGATACTCAGATAAATACCTAGGTACCTTTGTAGTCCTTGGGAGCTACCAGTAATCACTTAACATGTGGCTTAAGGTACTTGGACAAGTAGTGAGTAGTATCCAGTCTCCCCATTCCACATTATTATTTCTTGCGCGAAGCATATCTCGCTTAAATTGCGAGTGAAAGAGAGAATGATCAATGACGTACAGTATGGTGGGGGGATACTGCGATGTGCCCCTCCATGTTAGGGCTGAGAGACCACGACAATTGATTGCTGTTTCTATTCTACTCTATTGTCCATCGCACCATGTGAATTCCCCAAGAGAGTGAGGCAGTACTTTCGTAGTCACAGAGTGGGGGTATAGGATACAGCTGAGTACCAAGCAAGGTCCATATGGGGTGTATAGGTCTTGGGGCACGAGTGTCGCACAATCGAGGGATGGGGCACATGACCAATAGAAGCATTGATGGAGTATTCCGTACCTTGGTTGGGACTGTTTCCTGACTGGAATCCACACTACCTGATGCAAAACAACCACTGCACAATGCTATGCTATGCTGCTGGCCACATAGAAAGTCCTTGGGAGAGCGTCGCACCGGAAGGACAACAATATCTTTACTCTTCACAGCCTCAGGTAGAGCAGTCTTATCGTATGCTATTCACTCTGCCCTGGCACTCACTCCTATAGAAATGACTGGATCCGGTGCCTAAGGTATCTTTCCTTGTCATTCCCAACATCTTGTCACGGTCGCATTCACGCCCCCCTGACGTTGAGTATCTGATACCGATACTGCCAGCAGGGGTTGACCCCTGTGATTGCGGGTGATTGCGTATCGTCGTCGGGGAGCCATGTCATCCGATTCGTGGACATTGGGGAGCCGCTTTCTCACGTAATCCTGCCCCTGCAATCGACCGTCAGCCACAACCTTCTTCCCACCACCAACGGTGTGTGTGCATTCTCTCTATGTACTTTACCAAGTACACCATTTGTTCCTTGTCCTCGTCCTCCCACTTCAGACTCGAGTAGGAAGAACATGTTCTCGTTGTCGTCTTCGGCCGTGAGTGTATCGCCTGCCATTGTCACTGATGGTGACTGTGAAGGCCTGGAAGATGCTGCCTGCCTGCCTTGTCCTGTACACCCTCGGCCTCTGCGTCGTTCTTTCCCTGTATTCTGGTTTTGCTTCTCTCTACAGCAATGCGACTTGATACTACTTCTTCTATTATCTGCTTCTTCCTCCTCTTCTTCTTCTTCTTCTTCTTCTACTCTCAAACGTAGGGCCGGCATCAATGGGGGATGTCTGCCTCTGGCTGTTATCCTTCTATTCTCCTTAGTGCAGCAGAATCTGGATGTTACCACAATCCATTGAACGACGGAACGACGAGACGAGTAGACGATCAGACGGCAGAAAGGATCAGCAAAGATACCATCTGCTTTTGCCGTAAGTCTTTGAAACCCATACGCTGGTTAGGAGCTGCGTTTCATATAGGAAGCAAGACATATGTAGCGGTCTAGGGGGAAAAGATAGGAAGCTCCCTGGCTGACAGCTTGTTCCAGTAGCATGTAAGAAGCCATCTTTAAGGAGTAAGTATGCATTGAACACCGTCATTGTCGGTACAATGTGTTAGGGAGTCAAAAGTGTCAAGCTTGCGCCACTCCAGGAAAAAAGCATGAGAAGAGAAGAGAAAGTAGTGTTATGCAGGAGCTCTAATAGCAACGGTAAATGGTCACCTGCTCCATCAAGACTGGAGTTTTCAAAGGGGGAGGGCGACTTGTTGGCGAACAGAGAACCTTCTTGTGCTTGATGGCTAGAAAGATAAGGAATTATGGACGGTGTATGCCCTAGTGAGGATGCCCGGAATAATGAGGATGGCTGGCAAACTCATCCACGCCCAACTTCATACCCTCCTAACTCGCCATCGCCAGCAACTCCACCCTTTCTGTTCAGAACTTCTTTGATTGTAAGAACCTCCTCTGACAGTCTGATATCGCAAGACTACCGTAAGATCCAACGACAAGAGTAAGCTCTAGGCAGTCTTGCGGCCGTGCTCAGACAGTCTTTGCAAAACAAGGCTAGTAACACTGACTTACACCAACCTCAACCACCTAACCTCCGACCGCCACCATCGCCATCAGCATTGCCGATAATTACTGTATCGCTAGTTTCCATCCAGGTACCTCCTCCATGCCAGCATCGTCAAGATCAGACTGCCCACAGGAAGAAGAAAACTGCAGTGATAGAGCATCGTCCTGGCTTGGTCGCGGTATCTGACCCAGCAGTTCACGATCAACCCCTTTTGCGACCGACCACAGCATCTCGGTCTGCATCAAACGTTGTAAGTACCCACCCACACTGTTAGACTCCCAGGTCAAGCAATCTTTCAATCGGTGATCCTGCACCCCTTTCTTCAACTGGATCAATATCTGATTTTCCTCGTCTACCTCAGTCCTCATCTGCCTTACCCGCATTTGCAATCAAACGCGTCGCGATCTCAACACCAGATTTTTTCCTCTGCTGAAGTAGTAACGCCACCAGTTACACCACTTGCTCTGAATGTGCTGCATGATCGTGGTGCTTCTTTCCAGATCTTGAATCCACATCGGTCTTTGCAGGTTTCTAGAAACTATACGCCTGGTTTAGAGCAACAGATCTATTCCAATCCATTCAGCACAGACTCGGAATTCTCTAAAATGTCGCCGATGCCAAAGCTTTTTAAGAGACCTCGTTCAAAGAGCGAGAAGTCTCTGAATCGTTCCACCACCTCTCGCTTGTCTGACATTCCTGTATCACCACCGATGTCTCCTACGGAAACCCTATCAATGATCCACCGGTCCCAGTCGGGAACTCCTGTCGTTGTCCCTGAGCTTCCTGCATCGTGGGGGCGTTTCTACCAAGCCGGAGAAGGAAATCCTCACTCGCCGCTCAGGAACACTTCTTCGATATTCAACAGCTCCAAAATACCTCCTGGACCACCTCCAATCGACGAAGCAGAGATCGGCGGAAAGTTCCCAAGTCTTTCAAACGGCCCTGGGATTGAACGTCGCGTGTTCATTGACCCAATCTACAAGCGGCCTCAATATCTTGGCCCACCAGCAGGACGACCGAAACACCGGCGGTCGATCTCCCTCGATAGGTACGAGCACCCGGTGCTAGAACCTCGACTCCGTACCGGGCCGCCGACATTCCTTGACGCCGCTTTGTACAACGGAGAAGGGTCTCAACAGCGGCCGATGGCCTTGGAGCAAAGCAATCCCCAAGATTTTCCTCAACTCTTCTATGAAGAGTTCAGACAAGACAAAAGCACCGTAAGAGGCGTACTGGAGGGTTACAGTGGGAAAAAAGCCCGTGTAGAGACCAAGGCTGTGGAAGGCGGTAAGGACGCCTTGCAAGATAGTAACGTAGAGATCGATCCAAGGCTTAGTCAATGGGCCTGGAGTCCTGCTGCTAGCATTTGCCTGCCGTCGAGTCCCACCAAGGAAGCCCCAAAAAAGGCTCACCCACTCTTCCCAAGTGAACCACCTACTGCGCCTCCAAGTACGCCTCTTCCACATTTACCGGTCGACCTTCCTGATAGTCAAGCCCGTCCATATCATCACAACTCACCGACAACCGAGAATTCACCTACTTCATATGGGAACACCCGTAATCTTTTGGCACTGTCCCCATCACCTCGAGATTTTACCCATGTCAGAACCGGCACCATGGGTCGCTTACCGGTCCCACCTGGGTCCTCAATATCAACTTCGATTGCTGACTCCATGCTTGACCGGCTTCTTGCGGATTCAGACTCGAACAATGGTTTAACCACTCCGCCTCGTCCACAGGGTCGGCTATCGTTTGAGCACCCAGAGACATCTGATCATGAGGCTATAGATCCTGGTCCTGGGACTAGCCAAAGCTCCTCCGTATTGAGTGCAGCACGTCCTGGAGGTCCCGGTATCATGCGTAGTGGAACACCACCTTTGTTGTTTGGCTCGCGGGCTATAGGTAGGGGAGATTCATCGGTGACAACACGTCAATCCTCCATCCAGATCAACCGTCGTCTAGCAATGGCGGCCAGATCAGTGGGCCTCCGAGGCGCCAGCCGATTAGAACAAGCTGTGAGCAGCGAGGAAGACGAGGAGGATTGGGAGACCGACGCTGATGGTCGTGGCTCCAGTCGTCGGAGACTGGGTGACGTAGAGGCCGCAGCTGGAGCTGGGAGCAGCCTCGCCGACTTTTCGGACTCCAGTAGCTTTATTTTCCCTAACCAGAACGCTACAGGTCCTCCAACTTACCGTCACCCAGCTCCTTTGCCATCGGCACATAGCCACCCGTTTGGAGGGCTACCTCCAGTGATTGGGTCTTCGGATAAATCAGACGTTAAAGGGAGCCGGAGCCCTCCACCGGTGCCTATGCGGTCACCGGCCAGGAAGATGGTGTCGTCGAATGTGAAGGTAAACGTGTCAAGACCGACGTTCACACACTTAGGCAACGAAGAATGGCAGACAGTGGACGGCGGCAGTGATGACGAAATGCAGTTACCCAATCGTAAAGGAAGCTTCGCGAAGGTGACAGTCTTGGGAGATCGTGGAAATCTGACTGGCACCCCACAGGGTACCGGCACCCGTGAGGTTGGAAGTAGTTTGGCAGACGAAAGTAGTCCCCTTGATGCGCTTGATGCACAGGCCGCGAAGGCCCAACACCGGAACATTATCGACTGTAGCTTGGACCCAGTTAGAGCAAACGCGCCTGGAAATTTCCAAGAGCTCATTAGTCAACACCCTATATTCAGAACTGATTTGGACGAAGAGTTGTCAGAGGACAATTTCGGCTCTGTTCCATCTGAAGATCTGTCACCCGAAATTCGCCGGCATCGACAGCAATTAATAAATAACTCACTTCTACCAAGACTTCCGACACCCCCATTCACTCAGCCAAAGCGTTTTTCAGTACCGAGCCACCTCTTGCAGTCATCAAGCTCAGGCAACATGGTGATGCTTACAGGATCACCACGATTGCGTCCTCAGGACGATGGTATGTCGGGTGACATACCAACCCCGTTCTCTCTCGACTATCAAGAGGCAACGGCTTCGAGACTCGTATTTGAGCAGCCCCGTCTTGTATCTATGGGCCCTTCTACACGGACTCGTGCCACCAGCCTACCCCGTCCAGAGGCGACGGCTTCGAGAATGGCGTCTGAGCAATCGCGTCTTTTCACTGATAGCGCTGCCTCATCCTCTGCACTCCATACTGGACGTGGGCGAACCCAGGATCGACCGGAACACCGCGCCAGAAGCCAACCCCGTCCGGAGACACGCAACGCCAACACTATGCCAGGAACCGCCAACGCAACGCCACAATCTGCAAATGCCATGCCACCACCCCCCCGCCCGCAGCAATGGACAGGGCCCTACGGCGACTTCATTCGAGAACATCGCGTCCCTGTCGAACATCCGAGGCGGCCAATTCCAGCTTGGCGTGCAGATGCACGTGCCGAGTCACTTCACTTACACCGTCTTCCTCGGCCGATTGGTCTTGACATGGACAGACGCGAAAAGGAGCTTTCACGGGTCTTCTTTGCTTTGTGCTGCCTGATCTTTCCTACATTGATCATCTACGGGCATGGCTACTTGGATGGAGCGATGCGTCAAGTTTCCAAAGGCGATTTCCAAGGTTTCCGTGCTCAGGAGAAGACAATTGCCATATTCCTTGGCTATGGACTGCTTTTTCCCCTAGCCCTTGGTCTTGCTCATGTCTTCTGGAAGTAGCTCGAACCTCACTTCTTTACATTGAAAGATATGGTCTCATACTTCCTGGCTGCATATCTGGCATCGAGCAGTATGCACAACAAACTCAGTAATGTGGACTCATGATTTGGTAACACACAAAAATATCGCAGATACGGTTACGCACTTTACCTTTCCATAACGAATTTTCCATATCGAAACATTTTAAGTTCCCTCGGGGAACATTACACTCAACTTACGACATATTACAATCATGGTCTGGCACAGCTTGCTGCCAGGCAAACAGCACTTTCTCAAGCACTTGTCGATGGCAAACTCACCCGGCTTTTGTGTGTTTGGGTTAATCTTGTGAGAGAAGAGGTCACCCTTACTGGATCATCGGCTACCGCTTTGTGTACTTGGGCATCGAATTCGGAATTCGTTCAGGAGGAGAATTATCCCTTGTTATCCTAGCACCTAGTGTTTTTTGTCACCGGCATTTTTCCCTTGAGAAGTCATATTTTCTTTTTCGAGCACCATTTCTGAGTACACTTTTTATAGCTCTTCATCAGCCTCTTGAAAATCCTTTGGGAGGACCTTGTCGCTTTCGATTAGTTCGCGTTTGTCATGCTGGCGGTGTACTTGGAAGTCTTGTACGAGAGGACCTTGTCATCCAAAAGCTACGATTATTCGCCGCGTTTTGCCATGTTTTCAGATGCTGTACCTTGGGAGTCTTGTACGAGAGGACCTTGTGCAGCTGATGGACTACGACTTACGCCGTCATTGTACTCTGCGCACGGTGGTTCTTCTATCACACGATCCGGGTATTACCCGTGTACAAACATATTTAGGCATCATACCTCAGTCCACCGCATTTTCGCACTCAGACAGCCTGGACATGGATAAAATCAAAAGACGTTAGCCACCAATTCTTGGGTTGGAGCAGTGTGGGTGATGTGAGATGTGACTAAGTGAGAGATTTGCTTTTGATGTTGTGAAGTGCCAAGTGAGATTTCCACGATCAACCGTAGAGAGTGTGGTAGCAAAGAGCTTCACTGTAGGCCCTGAAACAGACCAAGAAGTGAGAATAGCCAAACCCCTTTTCTCCAGACTATAAGATAAAATCTTATACTGTATAACCCTCAATAAACCCCACCCACCTGTCGCAGCCATCCTTGAGTTGTTCTCACTACCTCTCAAATAACTATAGTCCACAAATCACGGTCAACTAGGATCTCAACTGTGCCAGTCCACCCCGACTTTGCAGCGCGTATAATAAACAGATGCAGCGCCAGCTCCCCCGAGCTACAAGAACCCAAAAAGATCTAGTAAAAATAGTACCCAAATCCCCCAATGCCATCGCACCCTACCTACTACTTCCCACCCCTTTTGCCCTCTCTGCAACCATCCTAGTATTCACGCATCTTTTGTATCTATATCGTCTTGTATCGAGACTGGGGAAATCCGACGAATGTTTGTGTGATCGCAGAGCTGTGTAACCCAAAGGCGGGGGCGGGGGGCGGGGGGGGGAATAGGAAGAACATCGCATCAGAACCCTCGCCCTCGCCCTCGCCCTCCCCAACCCTGACCCCCCCCAAATAAACTTCCAGCTTGCAACACCCCATCCCTTCCCATACTTCTCTCATACACGTGACGAATTACCCCTTTTTACTGTATCGGAGAAGAGGGGGTGGGGAGTGTGGAGGGAGGTACTTGATTCTGGAGATGAGAAATATTTTTCGATAACACCAACACACGAGAAACACAAAAACAGGACCGCGGTGCCGGGAGGCAGAACCGGGAAAAAGGGGGAAATGCGTAAATGGAATTTTTGGAATCGAAGAAAGGGAGAGATTTTTTTTTGCCATGTGTGAATGTGTTTCTAGAGACAAAGGACGGGCGGCGATCTTTTTGGTTTGCAGAGAAAGGCGCTAGGAATGTTTACTTTTTTTTTGATATAGAGCGTGTTGGGAGTGAGATGATGGATTATAGATGGGGTGGGTATTCCGATGATATGTACACACCTCATGACTGGTAAGCAGGCAGGCCTCTCTGGTGAAAGAGGGTTGGTTAAAGCTACGCCCGCAGTTTCCGATTTCGTTACTAAATGTTATACCAAGGTAAAAGTACTTTATGCACTTGTACTGCTCCCTCCCTGGGAAGCCTCCGCCGTGTCGGACCCTGGCGACTCGCAATCCTGATCCCAAAGTATCCGCCCTTTCACTCTTATAACAACGACCCCAGCCACATACCTACCTACAACAACGCTGACGGCGTTGATGGCGGAGAAAAAGAGGGGGACGATCTGGAGGAAGATGGCGGTGGGATTCGCGAGGACTTGGGTTGTGGTGCCTGGGGTGGAGTTGTGCGGGGAGTGGATCAGTGCGGCGGTGGGCATTCCAAGTAGAGCGAGAGGGAAGATGGAAGATGGACATGCCTGGCCGGGAGTTAGAAGAGGGTCGGTCGGATGTTTTTTGAGATGGCCGTTGTAGTTTGAATAGATGGGTCCTGTTGAGGGTGCGAGGTATCGTTAATTAATAGTTGTTGAGAATTAAGGATATGGAGATATGGTGCTCAGACGTGATGTTGAGCGAGATTGGATAACAAACGAGATATTGGAATTTCGAAGCGCTGCTGATACCTATCATTCTCCTTCTTGTTCGTTTGCGAGAATCATTCGTAGCTGCACGTAAGGGCTTGAGTGGATGATTTAATCTGCTATCGCGACCGCACACTCACTCGATATCCGCTCCTTCGACAAAATCACCCTCCTCGTCGCCTTCGCCGTCCTCGGGCACGAATGGCACGAACCGAAAGTCGACGAAGCTTACCCCACCATCATCGTTTTCTATCATGAATTGCAAGCTCAGCACACCTTGCTCATCCCCCCTGATACTCACCTTGCTTGCAATAGCCATCGCTCTACTGGCGCCCCTGATCAACGAATATTTGTATGTATTGACCGTTCGCTTCGACACCTGGAAAGTCTCCAGTAATTGAGGATCATTACTGAACTCTACCGTTGCTGACCCAAGGGGACCGCTCGAAGATAGGGTAAAGTATGGTGCTGTTGGGGAAGCCACTATGGTGAGTCGTGTAGGTGACGTAGAAGAAAGTTCTGTGATAGCGTCGTGCAGCCAGCTTGCACGCATGATGATTTTCTGCGCTAGAGCGTCTCTTTGTAACGGAATTTCCTCTCGAAACTCTGGCTCATACGTGACCAGTTCACAGGTGGTCGTAACCCCAGCTTCTTCGAGAACGATACACAGTGGGTCGCCTCTTGCGGCGTAGCTTAATCGGCACATACCAGTCATGCCAAGAGTTTGATTTTCAAAAGCTGTAGCGTGACCACTTCCAGAAAAAGAGCTGGGCATTCCTCCATAAGCTAAATCACGACTGGACCACCGATCCTTTATGTCATTGATGCCAAATATCTGGAGCGTTTCAAGGAGCGACGAGAGGGATATCTCAAAAATAGGTGCTTCAATCTCTCCTTCTTCATCACCATCCTGTACCAGAGGATTGTATGTGAAAGTAGTAAATAGAGCCTTGTCCAGGAAGGCAAGACCTAAGCTCGCTTAGCTTGTAGCCTTTACTCAAGTGATATAGACTGACCTTGCATAACTTGAGACTCCTCAACCGTAAAGCGTAGCCCTTCTTTACTGATGCGTACTTGAGCTTTCGACGCAAAGCTGATACATCTAAGAAGCTGAAAAAGCTGGCGAGCCGAGCTTGACACGGCGCTGAAAAGTAGAGTTTCACCCCCATTGGCTGATCCCATGTCTGCTTCCATGTTGCCAACGCAATCTCAATCCAACAATCCCCCGGGGGTTCACGACGAAATCCAAATGTCACACCACTAAGCCTTCAATGTGCACGCTGAGCTTCGGATGTTCGTGAGGCTCAATGACTTGCTACTGAAGCTTTATGGGTATCTATTGCAAACAGTGTACATCGCCAGCATATTGGAAACGCCTATATGGTTCTTTAATATATGCTTCAGACGTAAACTCCCACAGCACAGATCATAAACACAGCTCCAAACCTGCATAGATTTAGAGCTTTACAAGGTTTAGATTTCCAGGATGAACTTACCCAAATGCCAATGACGCAGGGACACCGAGGGTTATGATACTCTGGAACGACCGATCTTCGGGCACAATTAGCTGGGACCCGATGTTCTCCTCCTATGGTTCACGCACTCAATCCGAAAAGACCGGTCAATAGAAAAGCTGCTGGCTGTCAGCATATCCCTCTAGCCTTCCATACGTGGCTGATGAGATACCTGTGAGTAACAGGCTGAAGCCCACAACGAACTGCCTCTCTTTCGGGATTGCTGGATGAAAAGGGCTGCCAGCTGCTGCCTCCCAAACTTCATTCAAAGACATCGAGATCAGCGATAGACGTGTGACCAATGGTCAATTGAAGAGACTAGGACTTGTAAAGCTGAAGATGCGCAAGTGAGACGTTGCGGAAACTGTGAATGAATGGGATGTTTGCTGATGGTGGTTACAAATCAATCTGGCTTCCGGAGACAAAGGCGCGCTCAGCTAGAAACAATAAGCGGAATTTTCCGTAGTTAGCCTTATCTCCGGGCTGGACCGTAAACCTTCCCCACGCGCTGACACGCTGCAGGAGTACGAGGAACCAATATGGCACCCATGATATTAGAGCGTACGTCTAGGATTCTGGTATAGCAGATCGTACACTAAATATCGGACAGATAGCAAGCGAAAGGCGGTTGAGCAGCCGGACGATAAATCCAATGCGAAGCGCATCAAGAACTCTCATTCACATTCTCTTACGCCAGAAGATGACAAGAAGATTGCCCTAGTCGTCGTACCCTTCCCTGAAAAGGTAGGTTTTAAGCTGCGTTGGAACATCCAGATTCAGCAGCGGTAAATAACATATTCTCCTTCCTAGCCCGCCGTCGTTGAAGAGCGCAATGGGGATATCGAATTCCGAGTTGTTAATAACGACAATACGCGGGAGAGTCTTATTATATTGACGGGCCTCAAATGTATATTTCAAAAGCAACTACCTAAGATGCCCAAGGACTACATAGCCCGGCTGGTCTACGATCGCACCCATCTCTCCATGGCTATTGTCAAGAAGCCCCTTGAGGTCGTTGGGTACGTCCCACTTCCAACCCTCCACACAAGCACCACTAATACCCCCGCAGAGGCATCACTTATCGCCCCTTTACCAAGGGTCAGTTTGCCGAAATAGTCTTCTGCGCCATCTCCTCAGACCAACAAGTCAAAGGCTATGGCGCCCACCTGATGTCCCATCTTAAAGACTACGTCAAAGCCACCTCTCCCATTCAACATTTTCTCACCTACGCCGATAACTACGCCATTGGTTATTTCAAGAAGCAGGGCTTCACAAAGGAGATTACCCTCGAGAAGTCCCGCTGGATGGGCTACATCAAAGACTACGAGGGTGGTACTATCATGCAATGTACCATGGTTCCCCGTATCCGCTACCTTGAGGTTGGTAGGATGCTGCTCAAGCAGAAAGAGGCCGTAGCTGCGAAGATCCGCGCATTTTCAAAATCCCACATCGTGCACCCTCCACCCAAGGAATGGCAGAAACCCGGGCCTCACAAAATCGACCCAATGTGTGTCCCAGCTATCAAAGCTTCAGGCTGGTCCCCAGATATGGACGAGCTCGCACGACAGCCTCGTCACGGCCCCAACTACAACCAACTCCTTCACCTGCTGAACGACATGCAGAACCATGGCTCCTCGTGGCCCTTTACCCAGCCAGTCAACAGGGACGAAGTGGCAGATTATTACGAGGTCATCAAGGAGCCCATGGATCTAAGTACGATGGAGGAAAAACATGAAAAGGATTTATACCCAACGCCTGAGGAATTTATCAGGGATGCGAGGTTGATTTTTGACAATTGCCGGAAGTACAACAATGAGACGACGCCGTATGCGAAGAGCGCGAATAAGTTGGAGAAGTTTATGTGGAGTCAGATTAAGACGATTCCGGAGTGGTCGGTAAGTTCGAACATAGTAGCAAAAGAGGCTTGGTAAGGAAGTCTGCTGACTTTGAGTAAAGCATTTGGCGGAGTAGGGAGGACATCGCTAATGGAGGAATTTGGTTGATTTGATGTGCATCATGAGAAAAATAGGATGTGATACCCCTGGATAGACGGCGCATGGGACTGGATCTACGGGATGTATCTCTGCGTACACCCCTGATGAGGCGTTAGGAAGAGTGGCGGAGGAGAAATTTGGATCTTAGTTGTTTCTCGCAATGAATTCGTATCACCTCATGACTTTCTGCTGATGCTCAGCGTTGACAGAATGTACAACTGCACTCTTCGCTAAGCACAGGATCAGTCCCGATTTTGCAGCACTCTAATCAACAAAGATCCCCCCCCAATCTTAGCTTTTGCGATACAACATGCCGTTGACGCCTCCTTCATGCTTCGAAAAACGCCATCATAGAGCCAGAGAAGTTCTAAAGTCTAGAGCCCATATGCAAATGTAACAGCCATATCGCGATTGATCCTCTCTCCTCAACCCAACTTCTTTCCAATTCCCGCAAACCTACCCCCGCGTTTAGCATTCCGGGGCCTCCCTCTCCCAACCCCCTCATCCCAATCCATCATATCTCCCCCTCCCTCCATCCCATTCTCCTCATCCCTCGCGCCCCTCTTCCCCCCCGCCTTCCCCTTCCCCCCATCCTCCCCCATCGCCCTCTCCACCGCCTTCTCATTCTCCAACTCCCTCCTCCGCTGCTCAGCGGCCTTCTTCCTCACATCCTTCACCCTCTCCTCCAGCTCCCCGAGCACATCCCCACAGCGGCTATCCCAGTCCTCGAGCACGGAGATCATTGTGGGGATGCTATTGGGGCGGAGGTCGCGCAGGGGGGAGACGGAGGAGACGTCGATGCGTTGGGCGAGGGTGTCGAGTTTGGCGGTTAGGAGACCGGCGTAGATGCTGCTGATGACGATGTCTTCGAGTTGGCGGGTTGTGGGGAGGGAGAGGGCGGTTAGGAGCGAGGGGTAGGTGAGGGTGGTGGGAGAGGTGGAGAGGGTGAGGAGGGTTAGTTGGCGGAGTTTGTTGGATTGGGATTCTGAGAGGGGGGGGAGGTTGGGTGTTGCTAGATGTGAATTGTAAGCTTTGTAGGCGATTTTATGCTAGAAGAGAAGTACATTGATAGTCGGCCCAGGTGCCCCAGGCGAATATCTCAAGGAGAGTAAGGTAGGAGGCCTGTTCTGGGGATGCGGTGCGGAGAGCTTGGATGTTGGGAGTTTGCAGTAGTTCGGCGAAGACGTATGTGTTTGGGGCAGAGGTAGCTTGGGTGATCAGGTCTATGGCGGCACGAGGGGAGGTTGCGGATTTAGCCAAGAGCACATAGGATTCCAGGGCGTTCAGCGCTTTCTGCTGGGTTTGGTCCATGGTATCGATTGTTGATGGAGGGGAGGTAGGAGGAGAATAATTAATTCCAATGATCAGACAGATCTTAGGTTTGTACACGATGGTATGGAAGCTCGCTCACTACGCTTCAGTGATGTTTATGGATCTACTCCACAGCCTTACAGGTGCCCTAATCGATAGGCGTGCAGGGATGCAGCAGATCTCATTAGGCGACTTCAACGGCTGGAGCTACAGGGCTACATACTTCAAGATCCACCAATACGTATTGTTACAATCAGAATTACGGCGATTGAGAAGAACATGGGCACAGGGGTATTATGAGATATGTACTCCGTACCTATTCTATATCGAGGCTCCCAAGCATGTCCTGTTTACTAGAGAACCGAACATTTGCCGGCTGCCGAAAAGTGCATGAAGAGGATCATGGAAATTGGACTTGATGAGCTAGGTAGCATATGCCAATACCATTGTTTGCAAAATGCCACAGTAATAATGTACTCATTTCTCAGATAATGAAGCTTCGGCCTCTGCAAGAAAGAATCCGAATCGGTCACGAAGACAATGTGAACCTGCCGTCGTTGTTCGCTTGAATTATCTGAGGCACCTTACCAAAGCGGCTAGTGTCGGATCAGCCGCTGACAATGAGAACAAACTGTTCATGCCAGCACCAGCTGTCTGACAAAAGCACCACATCTTAGAAGAAGCAGGTTCTTCTTTCGCTATACCTTTCCTGTTCAACCGAGTTACTCAAACTGCCACCGATCTCACCATCAAGCATTTCGACTCGACACCCCACATCTAATTATCCTCCCACCCCAGTGGGCTACATGGTGCAAGTTTGAAGGCTACGGGTCCAACGACCGCCACAAGTATACGGAGCGACTTTGCAGAAATACCTGGGCCATCACTACGAGCCATGGCGACACCCAAACATATGGCGACGACAACATTACGAGTAGAGGGGATGACGTGCGGTGCATGTACATCTTCCGTGGAAAGTGGTTTCAAGAACGTGGACGGGGCAGGTTCCGTGTCAGTCAGTTTGGTGATGGGACGCGCAGTGGTGCAGCATCACTCAAAAAAATTATCACCCGAGGCAGTGAAAGAAATTATCGAGGATCGAGGATTCGATGCGGAGGTTCTATCTACGGATATCCCTATACCGAGAGAGGAGTGTTTGGAAGAAGTAATGTCTGCTGTAAGCGATAGTGAAGAGCTGGAAACACAGAGTTTATCTGCAACTACGCTAGCCGTTGAGGGCATGACTTGCGGGGCTTGCACGTCTGCTGTCGAGGCTGGCTTTAAGAATGTCCCCGGGGTGAAGACAATGAGCATATCACTTCTATCAGAACGAGCGGTGGTTGAGCATGACCCTTCGATCTTATCACCGGACGCCATCGTGGAAATCATCGAGGATCGAGGGTTCGGAGCTACCGTATTGGACACACAGTCCTCCAAGCCACAAAGCAAACAGAGCAAGAAGACTCAAACAATACACCAGCTGCAGAGTGAACTTGCGACCACCACTGTGGGGATCGAAGGCATGACTTGCGGTGCCTGTACTTCGGCCGTAGAAGGAGGCTTCAAGGATGTGCCAGGTGTGGTACGTTTTCGTATCAGTCTTTTGGCAGAGCGTGCAGTGGTGGTGCATGATCCTGTAAAGCTATCACCAGATCGAATCGCCGAGATCATTGATGAGCGAGGTTTCGATGCCAAGATTCTATCGTCACAACGTGGAGCCACAGAACAGTCGACTACTTCTGGGAATGTGCAGTTCAAGATCTTTGGGCTTCAGAGCGCATCCTCGGCCACCGCTCTCGGAGATGCTTTACGTTTGCTTCCCGGGGTCAGCTCGGCGGTGATAGATTATTCAACTTCGAGAGCTAACATCTCGCATAACCCTTCCATGGCAGGGCTTCGGGCGCTGGTGGAGGCTATCGAAGGTCTAGGCTACAATGCCCTGATCGCAGATTCTGACGACAACAATGCTCAGCTTCAGTCGCTGGCCAAGACTCGAGAGATTCAAGAATGGCGACGAGCTTTCACCTACTCCCTTTCCTTCGCCATTCCTGTATTCTTTATCAGCATGATACTACCCATGCTTCCGTCGTGGCTGGACTTCGGGTCTTGTCCTATGGGAATACCTGGTCTATACCTTGGAGATGTTGTCTGTCTTGTTCTTACTATCCCCGTGCAGTTTGGGATTGGCAAACGCTTCTACATCTCAGCCTACAAATCACTAAAGCATGGATCACCCACAATGGATGTACTTGTCGTTCTTGGAACTTCTGCCGCCTTCTTCTTCAGTGTGGCAGGCATGATGGTCTCGGTTTTAACCGCGCCCCATACCCGTCCCAGTATTCTCTTCGAAACCAGCACTATGCTCATAACTTTCATTACCCTTGGCCGTTGGCTGGAGAACAGAGCGAAAGGCCAGACTTCCAAAGCTCTTTCGCGGCTAATGTCCCTTGCACCTTCAATGGCCACCATATATGCCGACCCCATTGCAGCAGAGAAAGCAGCAGAAGACTGGGACGATTCTTTGCCGGTTTCAACGGGCAAGAAAAGTGCAACAGATCAAGAACAAACTGCCAACGCGGCAGAGGAAAAGATCATACCGACAGAATTGATTCAAGTGGGCGACATTGTGATTCTCCGTCCAGGCGATAAAATTCCAGCGGATGGCAATGTTACCCGAGGCCAGAGTTTTATCGACGAAAGCATGGTCACTGGCGAAGCAATGCCGATATCTAAGAATTTAGGAAGTAACCTCATGGCAGGTACTGTCAATGGTGCGGGTCGAGTCGACTTCCGTGTCACCCGAGCAGGGCGCGATACGCAACTGAGTCAGATAGTCAAGCTGGTTCAGGAAGCCCAAACGAGTCGTGCACCTATACAGCGTATGGCTGATATTGTAGCGGGCTACTTCGTACCAACTATCATCGCCCTCGGATTGATGACCTTTCTTACTTGGATGGTTCTTAGCCATGCGCTTCCCAACCCACCAAAGATATTTTTAATGCCTGAGAGCGGTGGGAAACTCATGATTTGTTTGAAGCTCTGCATATCTGTGATCGTATTTGCATGTCCATGCGCACTTGGCCTAAGTACCCCAACAGCTGTCATGGTCGGCACCGGAGTCGGCGCTGAGCAAGGGATACTAGTAAAGGGTGGTGCTGCGTTGGAGACTGCCACAAAGATCAACCACGTCGTTTTCGACAAGACCGGCACATTAACAATGGGCAAGATGAGCGTTGCAGAAACTAAGTTGGTGCAAACCTGGGAAGCGAATGAATGGCGGCGACGACTGTGGTGGAGTCTTGTTGGTTTAGCAGAGATGGGCAGTGAACATCCCATCGGCAAGGCCATCCTCAACGCTGCGAAAGAAGAGCTTGGCATTGGCTCCGAAGGAATGATGGATGGAAGCATCGGCGATTTCAAAGCTACAATCGGCAAAGGTGTTTCTGCCTATGTTGAGCCTGCAACGTCCGCCGAACGAAAGCGCTACAAGATTTTAGTTGGGAACGCATCATACCTATTTGCGAACGGCATCGCTTTGCCAAGCGATACCGATGTAACCTCACCTACCTCTCCAACCAAAACGTCTCAAGTTCCTCCCTCAGGGACCACCCAGATATATACGGCAATCGATGGGACATATACTGGCGCTCTCTCCCTCTCTGACACTATCAAACCCTCTGCCCGTGCCACCATCCTTGCGCTCAACCGAATGTCCATCACTTCCTCTCTCGTGACTGGTGACCAGCTTCCTACCGCCCTTGCTGTTGCTAATAGCGTCGGCATTTCCTCTTCCAACATTCACGCTGGCGTTTCCCCAGACCAAAAGCAAAGCATCATAAAACAGCTCCAGAGTGAAGGCGCCATTGTCGCTATGGTCGGTGACGGCATCAATGACTCTCCTGCCCTCGCCACGGCGAATATAGGCATCGCTTTGAGTTCAGGTACAGATGTTGCCATGGAGGCCTCAGATATTGTACTCATGCGCCCGGAAGATTTGCTAAGCGTGCCGGCCTCTTTGAATCTATCAAGGACGATCTTCAACCGTATCAAGCTCAACCTCCTATGGGCATGTCTCTATAATGTGATTGGCTTGCCTTTTGCCATGGGCATTGGACTCATGCTTCCTGGAGGATTCATGCTTCCGCCTATGGCTGCTGGTGCAGCCATGGCGGCGAGTAGTGTGAGTGTAGTGGGAAGTAGCTTGCTTTTGAAATTTTGGCAAAGGCCCAGGTGGATGACGGTGGAGAGTTTAGAAAGGGATGGAAAGAATGGAGAGGGACTGAAAGGGATGGGAATGTTGAGCGATGCCCACGGATTGAGAGGAAGGGTGAGTAGAGGGGTCATGGGCTTGGTGAGGAGTAAGGGAAAAGTAGATGATGGATATCTCCCGCTGCAGGATATAGAGGGTTTTTGATTGTCTGGATGATTACTTTGGCGCGGCGTTCGGGTGTATCAGCATTGAGCGTGGCGTTGGTGAATAGCTCGCCATGATGACCTGGTCGAGCCGAAGCAGGAGCGCGAAGCTTCTCGAGAACATACTGGCGATGGCCGACCGCGGCGGAGCTTTTAGCGGAACGCGCCCCTTGCTCTCCAAGCCGTCTTCCACAAGATGGATGTATATATATATACATTACATACACCCCGGACTTGTAAACGTGGGTCACCGCATTCGGATTCGGAAGGGAGCAGAGGCGAGCATACAGGGAGTGCCTTGTTCTACAACGCTACTTCCCAGGCAAGTTACCTGCCATCATCTATTATATAATAGAATAAAAATTTCAGAATCTTCAACTCGGTTGATCGAGAAAAGTACTGATCATAGGATTTATCATTTCACAACCAGAAGATTGAACATCAAAATTTTCGGTTTTGTACACGTCTGCACACGTCTTTTCAGTGCTTTTTAATTTGCTTATATGATTATACTGAATGAAGCACTGAAAGGAACACTGGATGGAGCAAGTATGGAGCACTGGGTGGAACATTGGATGGAGCAAATATGAAGTACTGAACGGAGCACTGAGTGGAACACTGAACGGAAGGTTTACTGTGTGGGGTAATGCCGATATTGGTTAGATATTTTGGGGGATTTCACTCAATCTTGACGTGCATCTCAAAAGTAAATTAATCTTTGTGTTAAGAGCGCAGTATCAAGGTCAGCTTCCCTTCTATCTTACTATATTAATCAAAAGCTGACTGCCTCTGCGATACCGCCTCAGTCCCCTTAGCCACCTGTTTAAAGTGCCTACGAACAGTAAGAATTTACGCAAACAATTACTGCCCGGAGACATTCACCACCCACCTAACGTAGCTTTGACGTCACGGAAGTTGTCAATTGGTGAATATCTTAGTTTCAGATACATAAATATGTCAACCCCTCATCTAAAATCACTTGGCTATCATCAATAGTCTTGATTGACGACTTGAGTATGATTAGTCTTATCACACAACTCTCACGGGCTACTGTTTTCATTCTATCATCATGGGGTACTCTGTTCCGAAGGACTGTTCTTCCCGCCATGTCGTTGTTATCGGCACTGGCACACTGGGGCGTCGCGTTGGCCTTGTCTGGGCTTCAAAAGGGGGTGCTGTAAAGATGGTCGACAGCAAGGCCGACGCTGCATCAGAAGCACTCTCCTGGATCAAAGAAGAGCTTCCAGCTCGAGTCAAAGCCATCAATGGCTCAGAAGGAGAGGTCATGACCGAGACAGACACCAAAGAAGCCGTTAAAGGCGCTTGGATGGTTGTCGAATGCATCCCCGAGATCAGAAACGCCAAAATCGAGCTCCTCGGTCAACTAGACAAGTGCTGTACAGATGACACCATCATCGCTACCATATCTTCGTCATACAAAAGTCGCGACCTCATTGGCAATGTCAGCGAGCAAGGTAGAGCACGAGTGCTCAATACCCACTACTTTCAGCCTCCTGAACTCCCACCGGTGGAAGTCATGTCCAGCGGATATACCGATCCCGCCATCATTGACTTTCTGGTTCCAAAGCTTCGAGAAATCGGCCTGGACCCCGTAGTTGCCAAGCAAGAGTCTACTGGTCTTATGTACAACCGTGTCTGGGCAGCCCTGAAGCGCGAAATCATGATGGTGCTCGCCGATGAGGTCGGGACACCGGAGGATATAGACAAGCTCTTCCGTTATTCTTTCCAGTCCAAAGGTGCGCCTTGCGAGCTTATGGACAATGTCGGCCTCCAAACAGTGTGCAACATTGAGGATCATTATATCGAAGAGCGCGGCAACATTCCAACTTATCCAGTCGAGTTCATCCGAAAAGCTTACGTCGAGAAGGGCAATCTAGGCACGATGACGGGCAAGGGTTTGTACGACCATTTAAAAGGTTCAGGACATCCGGAGGCTGCGAAGAAAGAGTCGTTGAGATCACAGCTCATTGGCGCATGGGAGCTGGTTGAGTACTCTGCGCATTCAAAATCCGATCCCAGCAACAAAGTCTATCCCATGGGGCTATACGCTCAAGGTATCATCATGTATACTCCGGACGGGTATATGTCTGCACAACTCCAGATTCCCGGCCAGCCAGATTTCAAAGTCAACGATCTCCATAGCGGGAGCAAGGACGAATTGGCGCAAGCTGGAAAGAACTATTTGGCATATACCGGGCCGTTCTATCTTGATGAGAGTGGCAGCGAGCCAGTGCTGAAGCACCACATGACGAACTGCAGCTTTCCGAATTGGATGGGCAATACGCAAAGGCGGATAGTCGGCATCACGAAGGAAGGTGGCAACAAGTTTCTGACATTGGGTCCAGAGGGAGCTACTTTGGTTATGGGGGAAATGAGGGTCATAACATTGAAATGGCGCCGGCTAGAAGGCAATTAATTAGGCCTTCTACATACTCCACCACATACTAACTGGGGAGTATCGGATTAGCGATAAGGAGGCGTTGGACACGTAACGGCAGCCTTTTTTTCTAGTATTGAATTGGCTGATCCCTCTCAGCTTTTAGCAGGTTTTTAGCAGGTTTTTAGCTGTCAAAGATCTCACTTAGCTGTGCGCTCAGCTAATATCGGTTTCAACTCTTGCATCATTTATTATGTGAATATTTGCTTTCGTCGACTTATATACGGAGTAACGTTTGCGCATGCTGCGTAGTCAGTCAAGGCTAATCCGAAGGGGCTTAGAAAGGGCGCTAACCCGAAGGGGCTTAGCGACGCTGGCACGTCTGAGAACTGAGGCTAGGGCACGAATAAAACCGCTTTCCCTACAAAAAGCATGTATAATACCTCTTAGCGGCTTTTTTGCTTCGCTTTTTTGGTTTTTTATTATGTAAGCTAGACATGGATTATGATAGGAAGGTTCACCTTGCTGTTGACCCCTCGCTGTCGTCAGTTCTACTAGCTAACCTGCTTGTAGACCCCTACCTCTCTACCTCCAGCAATGCCTCCGCAACGTGGCGGTAGGCCTTTGAATCAGCTCGTCGTCGATAACTTCCAGCAGATAATCGTACCTGGAAGGCTTACTACTGTTCAGTGCCGTCACTGTCATATGGCCGGAACGAACGCTTAATCGGCCGAAGGACTAGAAAAAGGAAGCTTCGCTATACACAGAGCATTGAAATTGATGAGGAGGAGCTATGTGAAATGGAGGATAGACTATTGCAGGAGGAAATTGCTATGGCCAGGCTAAATCCTTCGAGCGCGGATACCCTCAACGAGTATTTGAATAGCGACGGCCAGGTGCTTTTGAAGCTTCCTTTACATGGTGAAGGGGTCAACCTGCAGGCAAATTAACCCCTCTATTAATTTGCTACTATAAATATAACCCCTGTGTTTTAAACCTCATCAAAAAGCGTGTATAAAACACGCTTTGAGCTAGCCTAAAGAAGGTAGTCAAAAAACATGTTTTAAACATGTTCGTGCCCTAACTGAGGCAAGCTACAAAGCATCCAAATACTGAAGACTTCCTTCTGATTCCTTGCCTTCCACATCGTCAACACACAACACATGGTCTCAGTACTTCCAACGTATCCCGTCTTTTGCATCACGACCGCGCAAAATTGCTACTTCAAATAACCTAAACATTTCTCGTTCACCGTGATGTCGAACCCTCCATCTCAGTTGATTCCCTCAGGCGACCTCTCCAAGTCAGAGATAATCAAGAAGTATTCAATAGGCACGGGGCTCGATGCATTTCGCATGGATTTCAGCTCAGCTTGCGAGGAGCTGGGTGTCCCTGAATCATCTAACACAACGCAGAACCTGAATGACAAAGGTGAGATGGTCATGTCAGGCAGCAAGCTCTTGCTAAATGTATGCAGCTCTTAAAAATCTCGCGCTCACTCTGTTCCTGACCCTGCAGAGCCTTTCGGTTGTTCGACATCTTCCCTCGCCAAACCGTCACGGAACTCTATTCGGCGACCTGGGAAGGTTTTCATTGCTCGTTGATTCAGATAATTTCGCTGTTAGATCCATTATCCCAATACTGGATGAGATCGACAAGAACGCATCCGACGTAGCTATCTTGAATGCTGTGTACGACCTCGTCAACGAGTCAACACCTCCTCCTCGTCAGCTACCCTACCCTCACCAAACCCCGACCTCCTTCAACACGGGCAGCTTGGTCAACACATCCGAGAATAGGAAACAGTTTGATGGCGCGCTGAAAGATGAGCTCGGCTCATCTCTTTACATTGATGTTCCAGACTTCTTCGACGCTTTCTTCGGCGAGATTGTGAATCTCTCGTCGGTGGCGGACACTGTTTTCAGAAAGTGCCAAGGAGGGAAACATCCACTATACAATGAGGAAGAAGGCGGCTGGCGTGACTGGCCTAAGGATGCAAAGGAAGAGCAGGTTCTACAATGGCTGAAAGAGCTGGCTGACAGATTTCTGGAGTTTGCGAAAAGAACTGAGCCCGTCCCGAGCAGTCGACGGAGACCTTTGGGTCAGCCCAACCAGCCTTTGTCAGGGTCTACCACTTACCGTAAGCTTGACGTTGGGTTTGTGGACGATGCGACGAGCACCGACCGCGTTCTTTACGATTGGTCACAGATCCTCGTTCCAGGAGAGCTGAAAAGCAACCCCAATGCCGATAGACATACCAGTACATGGCTTGACCTGGCAAGGTACGCAAGAGAGGTATTGACCGCTCAAGATAGCCGTCGCTTTGTCATTGGATTCACTCTTTGTGGATCTATCATGCGGTTGTGGGAGTTTGACCGGCTGGGAGGGATCGCTTCTTCTCCATTCGATATCAATGCGGAAGGTCTGCAATTCGTCTCGGCAGTATTGGGGTTTCTTTGGATGAACAACGAACAACTCGGATTCGACCCTACAATCTCGGAAGAGGATGGCAGACGCTACATAAAGATCACGCGAAATGGGAAGCCAGAGCGACTTGTTATCGACAAGCTAATGAAGCGACACTCATCCGTGGCTGGACGAGCAACAACTTGCTGGAGGGCACATCGCGAAGGAGACACGTCCAAGCAGATCCTTGTCGTCAAGGACTCATGGCAGTACCCTGAACGGGAAGAAGAGGGCGAATTGCTACGTGAGGCAACGGAGAAAGGAGTAGTGAACGTGGCCAGATATTATCACCACGAGACGGTACACGTGGGCGGCAGCGAGGACGATGTCAACGGAAATGTTCGAAAAGGGTTGGACATCATGAGAGCGAGCAACGCTTTTCGAATCGGGTCGGCAAGCAAGGCAGAGGGCAAGATGCTCCCACCAAGTACGTCTGGTACATCGATCGGAAGTTTGCAGAGGAGCAGAAGTGGGGTTACCGCTAGGAGCAACGCTCGGAAGCGATCGTCGAGTTCCCTCAACGCACCGTTACCGTCGAGTAAGCGCACATGTTCGAGTTCTCCACACAAGCAAGAAGCGAGCCAGGTAAGGCCGAATAGGGTACGTCGTCGGGTGGTCCTGCGCGATTATGGAAAAGGCATACATAAGGCAAGCTCGAGGGTAGCAATGCTTACTGCGTTGGAAGGTAACATAATAGGTAACAGATGCAAACAGAGATTGGTCGCGCTCAAGACTGATAATGACAGGACATGAATCATTACGTGAGCTTACAGGTAGAATCCAGAGCGATGTATCGATAGGGAACCTACTGATGAATGAGGACGACGATAATCCTTCTTGGCCAGCGTTCTTGATCGACCTTGACCTTGCAGTTAAGGAAAATCGCGACAATCCGTCTGGAGCTGCGAATAAGACGGGGACGAGAGCTTTCATGTCAATCAGGGCGCTAGATGGCGAGAAGAAAACCTTTATGGACGACTTGGAGTCAATATTTTGGCTTCTCTTCTGGATCTGCATACATTACACGGGGCCGAATGGAGTGGGTCGAGTGGTTCCAGAGTTCGAATCGTGGAACTATGAGTATACCAGTAGGCTGGCCGTGATCAAATTTGGCACGGTGATCGAGGAGCGGCGTTTCATCAGAACCGTAACGAAGCATTTTACGCCATATTTCCGGCCACTCATCCCTTGGGTCAACAGGTTGCGGAAAACGGTGTTCCCAGATGGAAAGACACATGAAAGGGAAGACCGAGAGCTCTATTCTCGGATGAGAGAGGTATTGCGGAAAGCAATGGACGATCACGACGTGAAGGCGGGATGGACAGGATAAGGTCGTCGGTGGGAAAGCGTTGAATTCGCACATCTAGGGCCTCATCAAGACTAGTATTTTCTCCGAATCAAGCTGAGTTATCTCATAGCTCATTCGGGCGTTACTCTATGCTCAGTACAGACATTCAAGTGAACAGCAATGAAAGCAGACCAGCCATGACGAACTAACCCAAGCATAAAGGGAGCCCAAGTGCAGAATGGTGCTCAGGCACAGTCATGCGGTTCTGAGCCTTCGGTACGAACTGGGTCCTACTTGTGCCTAGTCACCAGCCGGCCCAGGCATATCATCAGCCTCATTTCCTGGCAGTCCAGATTATCGCACGGCAAATTCGTGGGCGCGGAGAGAAGGACAGTGATAGAGCTCACAAAGACTAAATCTCGCACATCTTCGCAGAAGGGGCTCTTGCAGACTTCATGCAGGCCAAGAAGGACCTCAAAACGGATTTGCGATGTGGTCGACGATGGTCAATCCTGGTGGACGGTTTTGCTGATGACGAAAACGGGGTAACCTCTGGACTTGGTTTGGGAGTCATCCTTCTCTGTAGTCCTTCGATGAAGAAAAAAATGTCCAACCCCGCCGTTTTCGTTTAGGAAAGGGAGCAGCAGGGTCGCTTTAGAAGGAGCATCGAGGGAGCGGCTGAGGGAGTAGGGGGGAGCAGCGAGGGAGCAGGGGCCGCAGTATTTACAGGAGCCCAAGTTGGCAGCCTAATAGCCCAGCCGCGCCGCAGCTACTCACATTGCATCCAGTAAACACCTGTCATAGCTGTTTATCCAGCTATGCTTCCAACTGCCTTAGACTCAGCCACACGCCTCCGGCTGCCTAAAAAGAAGTCAAGGTTCGTAAGGCACCACAAAACTTTCCCATGAATTTCCCTATTCTCTCACGCATTCCGCGCGCAAGGCCAAAGCTGTTGTGGGCGCTTCTCTCCTAGATTTGGAAAGCTTTGGATTAGCAATGACATGAGATATAGCTAGCAAAGGCCCGAAATTTTTTCAAAGTAGGTATGCAGAGTCGTCAGAAAACACTTGATCCCCACCCCAGCATGCTGAAAGTTTTTGTTGGAACTCATTCAACTCATCTGCATATTTCCCGATTTATGTCCCATTACGGCCTTTCCCATTTGTTCGCCCCTTCCAACGCAGCACGTCTTATTCGATGAGGAGTGCTCCCGTTAGAGCGACTCATACCAGTGAAGTCCCGTATCTTGCGGTTTCCCGCCTTCCCCTGATCCATTTCGACCATTTTTTAAGATGCGTTAGTCCTTCCCGGGAAAATACCGGCGAAAGCCAAAGACAAGGTGAGAGAGCAAGCATCAAGCTCCCGATGAAGAGAACAAAAGGCTTAAAATCTGATCTGAACTCGAAGATTTTTGGAGATTCTGGATTGCAAGGCAGAATTGAAACTCTTGAAGGGCTTTTGAACTGGTTCCTGGCCATTCTCAACTGACGAGCAACTCCTCCACGGCCCAGCCTTCAACGGAATCGTCTTGCCACTCGTACACACCTTCCCATTGCCATTCACATTGGTGCTCGAGCGATTCACCCTCATGATTTTCCATGCAAACACAGACGATTACGAGGAGTGCAAAATCTTCTCCTCGCCTGTTGCCACCATCATATGCGTTCATCCCATCAGCCGCTAACGGTCTAAGTAGCTTTATCTTAGCACCAGGACTCACTGCAAACTTCCTAAGTGTTGCGCAAGCATTGGCAAAGTCTGGCCTTGGGTATAGCTCTGATTCTGGATCCACTTCTGTATCTGGGTTTTCACTATAAACGAGGGATTGCCGATTTTGATCAAGCCACAACAACGTCGTTTTCTCTGCCTGGCAACGCTCGCATAAATCCTTGATGACTTCTGAACCCATGTCCAGACAAAGCCATTCGCCAAAAAAGCCTTTCGGCGTCCTCTGCACATTCTGGCTTCCCCGTCCGTCATAGGAAGGATAATAAACGCTATAATTTTGATGAAGATCATTCTTTAACTTCACAGGTCGTCGCTGAGGGCGAATGTACGGTATTTTTGAAGCTCAACTAAGTTCGGGAACAGCCTCAATGTGACAGGCGCTAGACACTAGAAACGCGGATTTGACATCACGTTGCAAATGTCAGAAGTCATGTACAGATTTGGTTGCGTTTGATATGCTTAAAAGATTTCAGACGAGGATCTTATGGTCTTCTCGAGATGCATAACGCTGGCTTAGAAGATGGTCTACTTCTTCAGTCTTCTTGTCTGAGCTCACATGAACGAAAGGTAGCAGATGTTGCATGTATTCGAGAAGAACTGCAAGGTTCACAGCCTCAAATTGGTGCATACGCTGTAAGACGTCTTTTAGAACGATTGTATTATCGTCTTTGCAAAGTATTTGAATTGATAGTTTTTCTCTGATTGCTTCGCGCATGATTCAAGCTCTCACTTCTCAGTCGCAGATCAGCAGTATCGACTATAGAGTCTCGAGCTTCTATATCAAAGAATTGTCAATGAATACAGATTGTATGTCTTGGTCGCTTATCAATGTGACCTTGCTGTCGCGGAAGATGCTGTTGATTGACTTTATGGCTTCAGTCCGGAGCTGCTCATCATCTGGTATACAAGTGGAATCCATCCAGTAAGACTCACACCCAAGGGTTTTGGCTAAGCTGCAGTACTTCTTGTGAAGGCACAAATTTATGCCATCCTCAGGCCCCCTTGCCCATGACTTCAAACGTGACTAATCGCCATCGTGTTAGATGACGCCTTGCAATACAGTAAACGTTTCGATCTCGAATTCAAATCCGCAATTACTACTCGAGGATTGGCGCTCCGCCTGTATGAAGCCTCATCCCATCGTGTTCTGGGATATTTGGCATTGCAGTCACTAGCATGAAACGATTGTGCCCTTGTTTCTGCTCTGGTAAATCTCTGACAAGAGTGTAATTCGCCACCTTTACATGAAAGATGGAAGTTTTTGATACAACGATCTTTGTTTTCTGAAATTGAGAATCGAAACAATCGATCAAACCCTCGAAAGTCGAGCGCAAGAGACGAGCGGCTGGTCCTGAGAAGTTCAAAGGCAGAGTTGCACAGATATGGGACGTCATCACCTCTGTAAGAACGTACTTCCAGCTTGATGAGTCTTCTGACGCCTCGCACTGCCAGCATGCTGCTTCATTTCGGCGAAGATCCGTGCCAAAGTTGCACACCAATAATGTAAGAGAAGTACAACATTATGGAACGCTGCCACGCGGACCACAAGAATGATTTAAGAACGTAAAGGCTCATTTCATGCTCACTGCCGCCAGGCATCCAATCGCTTCAGTTATGCATTGCCTTCTACCCCTCGGTCACCCACCAGCAGGCAAAAATGTTATACCGACCCGATGGGTACTCACCATTAAGAGGGGGGCTCAGGGTCAGATCCTGAAACATAAAGCAAGATGGGTACTATGTCAAGGCTTTCGGCAACAGGAGGAAGTAGAATATGATGAGACCTTTGCCTCGGTGGTAAGATCTACCGTGTCAAAGGCTTTGCTTGCACTTGCAGCAAAGTATGACTATGAAACCGAGCAAATAGATGTCATCACCGCCTTCCTCGAAGCTAAGCTCAATGAAGAAGTATGGGTATGCCAGCCTCCAGGCTACTATGAGGTAGCAGAAAAAGATGAAACGATACTTGCCTGTCTTCTGGGAACGCTCCTCGCGAGTGGTACTCTACCCTGAAAACCTTCCTTACTCCCATCGACTACGAGCGCATACACGCAGATCACTCAGTTTTTGTGCATGCGAATGGTATCATCATCGCAATTTACGTCGCTACTTGGGCCAGATATCGAAGCTGTTCAAAAAGCTCAAGAATCAACTGAATTCTCGCTTCCGCATGAAAGATCTGGGGCCTGTTGCCTGGTACCTCGGCATGCAAATTACTAGGGATCGGATAAATCAGTCTACCTGCATCAAGCGAGCTATCGAGGATCGGGATATGGTCAGCTGCAACCCAGTTAGTACCCCGATGGATGCAGGTTATGTACTAAAGAAAGACGGTGAAAATCTCAAGATGTGAACAATTGAAAACTACAGTATACTGAGCTTCTAGGAGTCAACAATCAGCTTCAAACAGTTCAAATCCGACGTCTTTTCAATTACAACCTTTTTAATTCTCTGGCTTATAATTAGCTGACGTTTGCTATAGCTAAAAGCGCAAAACACCGAACATTGACACTTCTACAGTATACTATAGAGTCAGTCGAATCCTCACCCTCAGCTGCACCATCACCTCGCCTGCCATTGTCACTTCGTCAGCCCTCTCCTACCCCCCCACCTCCCCTTCGTGCCCCTCCTCCTCGTGCCCCTCCTCCTCGCACCCCTCCTCGTCGTCGGGGCGGAGCGGATAGTGTTGCTGCTGAAGGCGTGATTATAGTCCTTGCCCGCTCGGCTGGTTGTGCCTCTGATAGTAGTGCTTCTGCTGGTGCTTCCGCTGGTGCCTTCGCTAACTCCTCCGCCGATTTAGCCCCATTATTCAGCAGTATCTGTACGATCTTCTCGTGGCCTTCTGCTGTTGCTGCCGCCAGCGCTGTGCCATAATAATCTCCACCTTGCGCATTTACGTCGGCCTTCTTGTCCAGCAGTATCTGTACGATCTTCTCATGACCTCCCAATGATGCTGCCGCTAACGCTGTATCATAAGTTCCACCTTGCGCGTTTACGTCGGCCTTCTTGTCCAGCAGTATCTGTACGATCTTCTCGTGACCTTCTGCTGATGCTGCCGTCAGCGCTGTGCCATAAGCTCCACCTTGCGCGTTTACATCGGCCTTCTTGTTCAGCAGTATCTGTACGATCTTCTCGTGGCCTTCTGCTGATGCTGCCGTCAGCGCTGTGCCATAAGCTCCACCTTGCGCGTTTACATCGACCTTCTTGTCCAGCAGTATCTGTACGATCTTCTCGTGGCCTTCTGCTGATGCTGCCGTCAGCGCTGTGCCATAATAGCGTCCAGCTTGCGCGTTTACGTCGGCCTTCTTGTTCAGCAGTATCTGTACGATCTTCTCGTGACCTTCTCGTGATGCTGCCGTCAGCGCTGGGCCATAAGCTCCACCTTGCGCGTTTACATCGGCCTTCTTGTTCAGCAGTATCTGTACGATCTTCTCGTGACCTTCTCGTGATGCTGCCGCCAGCGCTGTGCCATAAATTCCAGCTTGCGCGTTTACGTCGATCTTCTCGTTCAGCAGTATCTGTACGATCTTCTCGTGTCCTCCTGCTGATGCAGCGTGTAATGTAGTACCGTAGTCATATTTATATCGACCAATGATCGAGCAACAGTCGCTAGTATCTAGGAGACGTTCAACGATTTTCATACCCTTGCTATTGTTGGTATCATGATAATGCTCTGCCCAGTAGATTGCACTATATGACAAGAAATCGTAGTTCTGGCAGTATTCATTCGGTTCCATCTCTCGATCGTTCTTAGGTAGCAAAGCATTACATAGGTTCGCTCGATCCAACTGGATTTCTGAAAAAGTAATAGATCGTAGGCAGATCTCTGCCATAAGACAATGTGATTCCTCTAGACTTAGAGATTGCTGCCATATTCTTTCAGCAGAAGGGTTAATACCAAATTTACCAAGCAAGAACTCCTTCACTGTCTGATGAATGAGATAGACTTTCGATTGAATGATCGAGACCATAAGACCACAACGGCTTGGAAGTGTCTCTTGCAGTCGAGAAGGTCCCTCCAGTTCCAGATTAGTGTAAGATGAAGTCTGCTTATTAACATTAAGAGCGACATCCATCTCATCCAATGTTAGTGGTCGGCCAGCTACTAGAACAATTTGTAATACCTTTCTCGCAAAAAGAGGTTGAGGACATCTTTGAAGCAGCGTTTCATAGGCATCTTGTATGTCAGCCGGTAATTCATCGATTAGCTCGTTTATCTCAATGATAGTACCTGTCAATTTCTTCCTAATAATTTCCCACAGCAGCCGAAGCCAAAGATATGTTCTGTGTTCTGTTTCTAGAAGTCTCTTTTCCAAGTGATATGTAACTTTCTTTGCAAGACGGTTTTCTTGCGCAAGACGCGCAACCTGATGTTTGATAACAAGATCGATCTCTTTCTTTATGCTTGCTGATTCGTCATTACCTGCTAGCTCGATGTTGTTTGAAGCCTTTAATAGTTCATCAAATTCACGTCTGATTTCGAAATATGGTCGACTGATAATAAGAAACTTGAGACGCGACGCAGAGAATAAGGTTTGTTGATGAAGACAAAAGTCTTCTAGAGCTTTAATCAACCATTGTTGTTCCTGCTCATTGCATTCATCAAGGGCATCAAATATACAGATAACGTCTCCAGCTAATGGGTCTACAGCAGCTGCTATAAAGATTGACCAGAGTTTCGGAAATATAGTGGAAAGCGCCGCACCAATCTCATTATAGCTAGGTAAAGCGTGCCGGATCAATTGAGGCTGAGAAGCAAATAGTTGATGTAAAATCGTAGATATTGCTCTGGTTGCACTCCGTTGTTCAGGGCTAGTGTCCTTAAAGAAGTAGTAAAGAATGCGTTTTGACGGATTGTTCTGAAAGGCTTCGGGGAGGTCTTCGTCAATAATGCATCTAGCAAGGACGGATTTTCCACAGCCAGGATCGGCAGAAATCCAGAGTAGCTTCTTCGTGTCAATGTCACGCCATGCGATGTACTTCGGGTTCTGGAGGGTCCACAGACAGGTGTTGGGTACACGTCGTGGGTTTTGATTCTTTTGGGTTTCATAATCGATTCCGGTCGGCCAGAACGATCGAAGGCAGTCACGTTCCTCTATTGACAGAGTTCGCTGTTGCTTTTTTTGCGGGGAATCTGAAGAGTATTGTCAGAAAACCTCTAAATTACTCAGCAATATTAGATCCGATTCTTGTCCTCGTTCGGCTATCTCAGATCACCCCCTAAAAATCATGAATTTGACTTACTCGAGGCATTGACCGCTTCCGCTTCCGCGCCTCTTGTAATGACCTCTTGGCCTTGCTCCCTTCTCGAAGGCCAATCTTTCAGGATCGCTTTAGCGCAGGCAGCAGCAGCGTTGGCAGCATACCTTTGCCACTCCTTGTTTTTATGGCTGTCTGCATAGTCACAAACTCCTTTAATCACAAGACTTGGGTAATAGTCCCACACACCGGCCCCCTCCATCTCAAATGCAATGATTCTATCAGTTTTTGCAATCTCATCACGATGCATTCCTGATTTCATGACCGTGTCGCCAGATCCCATTGACCCGATATGAATAGAGGGCGAGAACATTTCTAAATTCCCTGTTGTCTTCCCTTCTTGACTTTTCCTCTGTCTCTCCCGACGAAGAAGCCCACGTCTGTCACATCCAAGGTCGCTGCATGTCATCTTAAGGGCATCAGCGCAAATCTGTATTCCATCCCCTTCGCGGCATTTGTCGCAAGCTTGGAAGTCATGTTGATGAAGGTAAGACGATGCAAAAAGCCTATCAACATCTGCATCAGGATATATCGAGCTCTTAGATCTCTGTTGACGTAGTTCGAGGTAGCGACGAGTGTTATTTTGTATTCGTCTATGATGATGATCTGTCTCCAGCTTGTTTAGAAAGGATCGAATCTCCACAGCTGGTCTGCCTGGACAGTCTTCTATTGTGTCTTTTCGCTCAAACGCTTCTGGATACTGCCTTCCGAAATCGTACTGGACAAGCGATTTACTGATAATGACGTCGCCAAGATAAATGTCTTGTTGATGCGGGCCGAAAGGCACCCCTCCGCATATTCCAACTACTAAAGCAAGCTTGATGTTGGGATAACTGCCCCGGAGTCCAAGAGCGACGGCGGTGGCGTTGACTTTTCCCATACCTGGCATATGAGCCACCACAACATTATGCCCGCCTATTACACCTGTAGTATAGGCATTCGGGTCTCCTATAGCTCTGCCATATATGTCCTCCTCATCTTCCCAGCAGGGATCAAACAAAGCTATCACGGCATTCGCTTCCAGTGGTAAGGCACATATGATCGCAATCTCGAAGCTCCCGCGATCGTGAGGACGGGAGGGTGTTGCCATTAGAGAGGAACGTTTTCAGGAAATGGGTTGTTCTATACAGAGAACGCTGTGAACTCGTGCGTGTTGTTGATCTATAGTACATCGTACACAGGAGCTTCTTGAAGTAGGAAGGAGTCCTAAAGAAACACTCACAACGACATCCACTCTGGACGTCCCCAAAAACGGCGAGGTCAAACAGCGCTGAGGCTGAGGCTGAAGGCCCTCAAGTTTCATCCTCGGCGGTTGCGCACCATAGAATAGCCAATTGTCCTTCAGCCTTATTCGACCTCCCGTCGCGCATTTTAATTACCCGAATATACCAACCCAGGTCGGGATTGCAGCATCCAGCTTAATTATTTCTTTATAGCCGTCGAAATGCGAACGTGAAGCTTAGAAATCGAATGCGTGAAGCATAGATAATATCGGGGCCTTGAGGTTCCCTAATATACTCGTTCATGGTACTCGACCTGATGTAAAACACAACATTACCGTGCTGTAAGACTTACCGGGCGCACCAGCATGGGGTATTAAGTCAGCATTGCAGGACCGGCAGACGCCGATTCCAGCCGCTCTAACACCAGCAGGCAGGTAACGAAAAAGAAACTCTCGCCATGATGATGATATATCTTGGCCCACCACCGTCGGAATTATTGGAGCGAAGTAAGTGAGGTTTGCGGAATTCATGTCAACGACCATAATGCTTGGAATGGATCAAGCATTCAATCCATTCCTCTGAAGAATAGATTGGAAGGGGGAACGGATGGAGATATACGTCTGGACTTTATTAAGTCAATGCTTAATTGGGTGTGAAAGGAGGAAAATGGTTGCCGAACTTCTCAACCATTAGAAGCCGTAATGATAAAGAGCGGTATATGGCTGGAACGGGCTTAGGATGAAGAGGTATCGGGCAGGAACGATATGATTGTTCTAAGATAGGTACCTACACGGCAATACGACAAATAGGCATAGCGCTACTAGCAGCGTTCCTATATTATTAATAGATAACTCTTGCGTTTCTAGGATTATGTAAATGTCTTATAAACCTGCACATAAACCGACCAACTATCATAGTTTTCTGTCTTTGCGAGCCGGTCCTCCCTGCCTATATCCACGCTGTGCCCGGCGTCTCGTCTCAAGCTCCTTCAACAACCGCTGAGCGTTCCCCAACTCGCTTTCGGGCAGCCATGTATCCTCTCAGCGCACCCTGTACTTATACCCCTTTCCCGCCCGTCTCTTGCCAACAATCCTTCTAATCTCCCATTCCTCCTCTTCAAGTATAGAAATACGGGCCTGAGACTGCTGGGGAGATGGTGGAGTACTGGCGCTGGGAGGGCTTGCGATCACTGCTGCCGCGTGATCGTCTTCGCTGCTGACTCGAGCACATAGATACTGGGGTGGAGCAACGTTAGTAGAGGCCGACCGATCGAGCGGTTCGATAGGGGGCTCTGGGATACTGGAAGCATCTAAGCAACCAAGAGTCTTTAGCTCTTCCCTCGAGTGAGAGCTGAGAAGGTGCGCAGTTTCGGTCTCTAGCTCAACGCTAGTGGCCCTAGTAGAAGTGCCAGATTCGCCATTATCGTCAATCACGAGAGGGTCATCTAGAGCATATTGGAAGGGCCTAGACGCTGGTCAAAAACATAAAGAGCTTACCTTGATTGTCGTCAGCCCCACTGGATGGACTTAAGCTTGTTATGTTCTCGCGTTGCTGGTAGTCTCGTCAAGAGGGCGACATTCTGAAGATAGATTTAGGGAGCGATCGGAGTCGTGCGAACTTATGATCGCTCAAAGCCTCGTCGGCATCGTCTATCGCGTCGGCAGGGTCTTTCGAGCATTATTAGCCGCGACATATGACAATAGAACATAGAGACTGACCTATACGTCGAACCTTCTTCGACCTGAGCATATCTTCGCCACCCTCGTTCAAACCTACATTGTTCGCCTTCCGCTTGAAGGAATCTTGAACACCTGTGACGTTCATAGCGCCTTTGACCGTTCGGTTCTCATCTCGTCCATCTTCGTCTTCATTGTGCTCGTCATTTATGTCTGCCTTCTCTCTATCGAAGAGACGAAGTTCGATATGTTCGAGGGCGTCGTCACTCGATTCTGCCTGTGTATCAGATGTCGAAGAGAGAACGGCAATAGCGAGTGATGATGATGAAGAAGAAGAAGAAGATGATGATAGAGAAGAAGCATCGAAAGCGAAATTTCGAGGATTCTCATAGAGAACGAAATATCTAGATCAATGCTATCGATTGATATTGAGACTCATCGAGTAAAGGTTGAGGGGTCTTTACCCAACGTCTGAGCTAGAGGCGAGCGAAATGCTCCACAGACCCTCCTCTTCAGCTCCCTCTTCACTAAGCTTTCTCTCATGCTTCTTAATAGTCAAGCCATCATAGCCGTGAACCTCACTGCTGCTGCCGGCCTCTCCTTCAAGGTCTTGAGCGTCGTCATTCTTTGAAGGATAGTCATCTAGCAATATCGGCGTCTCTGCATGCTGTCAGTCTCCTTTTCCACAACGTCTGAATTGCAGAGACCTACCTCTGCTCGCACCTCGTCGCGACCCGTGATTAAGAATTCTCTTGTAATCTTTCCTGATAGTAGAACCATCATCTGCGGCAGGACATTTCAATAAGAATATCTCATTTTGGCCTGAAGGTGCCGGGTCTTGGGCACCCCGCGCACCGTGAAGCAGTTCATCAAGGCTCACGAGATCATCGTGTTGGTCGTCACGGATCGTTCGTTCGAGGCACCTAGACATATTACTTGACATCCACTAAAGCTGAGCGAAAGCGAGCCTTACCTTGGGAAGCGGCTTGGGTGCCGTTGAAACCTGGTGCTGGCTCAAGCCCCGCCGTTACAGGTACTTCCGTCGGCGGTGGGTCACTCGCATCAAGAGATTCGATTGCGTCGTAGTCCTCAAGTCTCCCGGTCGGCGCAAGAGTCAGAGATATGTCACCCTCGCCGCCGGCTCTGGGCACGTCAAGGGCCGATGTGGTAGGCCTGTCATGCTGTGCCGGTGAAAATCCATCGAGCTGTCGGCAGTCCAAATCAACGGAGGTCACCGCAATATTCGAGCACAGGAACACCCAGCGAGTATCAATGAATGAGCGACTTTGGGTGAACTTTAAGGAGAATGCCCCAGCTGAACAGAGAGGGCGAGACCAAGAGTCTTTATGCTTGTCCGAGTCGAGAGCGTAGGAGCGTTGCGCTGCTGCTGCCTTCCCCTCCTGCCGGCGAATGAAACGCTGGGGTCCCATCTATCTAGCTAGTTCACTTCCCTTAAACCTGCTTTCTCCCCTCCCTCGCCAGCAATCGCTGCTCTCCAGCCGTCCCAATCGAACCGCCCCACGCCGTACATATATACACCTCATTCACTCATCCCACTTGCGAGGGCACGCGCTGGTACAGCTCTTGGCCATAGGAGCCTCGGATTCGATCGCCGCCCCAAACAGGCTCTGGCTGCGCCCCTTGAAGATGCTTATTCACTAAGTCTTTCTCGTTCATTGCTGCAATCTGGACCTTCAAGGTGCGACGTCTCCTACGGACTGGTGGCACCGCGCCCTCCCCGATCCCCACCCAGAACCGCGATCGACGTCTCGCGGTCACGTCACCAGACTAACGTCACTGTGGCAGCCCTTTTCGGCGCAGCTAGACAGGCGGGCGAAGCCTGCTGTCGAGCCAAGCCGCTGCTTCTCGGAACGTCGTCGGGGGTTGAGTGCATGCTCAAGCCCTTGACACTAGGTCATTCAATTGTACGCGCTCGTGCAGCGAGGGAGCCTCTGCGCCCGGTTGACTGCTCATAAGGTATTTTATTCATCGGTCGTATGAAAACTGTCTTCCAAAACAATCTCCACAGCGTCCTGGGCTAGTCGCTGTGCGCCACGCTATGAGGCTCTGGGACCAACGCCGTAGCAGAGTCGAGGGTTAGCTGGGCAGTAATGAGATAAGGATCGAGGGTACTTGATAGGTGGTCGAGGCATGAGGGTGTAAAAGGGCCGCGAGGCGAATGAGGAGACTTCGGCTGACTCCAAAATGAAACCATCTCCGTTTGAGCTGCGCGACTGCTAGAGCGCTGTGGAGGCATGAGGCGGCGAATAGGAGGGGACGACGCTACCACTCACTCCAATCCTCTGACGTGAGAAGGCCGACAAGGATAAGGAATTGTCAGGGGGAATCGAGGGCAGGCGATGCGTGCGAGAGCGGGTGAACAAAATGCCTCACGTAAAGCCGTGGCAGGGCAATCGGCGATAGGCGGTGGAGGATGAGAGGGGCGCAGGCCTTGTAAGGAGCAAGGAGGCGGCCATGGTGAAAAGGAAAGTTGGAGGAGGAAAGGAAAGCAGCGAGGGGAGTCACGTTTTTATACCTCGACAAAAGCGACGGGTCGGCCGAGTTGCCCGAACTGAACGCGCCAGACCCAACTAGGCCGCTCCGGCAGGAAAGGGGTGCCTCTTGTCCGTCTCCCCGTATATAGAATTAAACAATATCTTCAACAATGAAACACAGTCTTGATACTCATGAATGTTTTGTGTGCAGGTGAGAAGACATTCAATTTAAGATGGTCTCGACGTCGTTTTTAGGCACATGTTATTTGGTTGCGGAAACGTGAAAGCGAGCTAACGGTATTCTATTAACCGGTAATTTCCAAACGACTCCGAGCGCCTAAACGGCGTCTCTTGCTCTTCGCATCGATTTTAATTTGAATGCTTGAGAAACAGTGGTAGATGTCAAGAATTGCTAGTACAGCTGGTGTGCTATGAGCGCTGCTCTAATATTCTAAGATACAAGATACAAAGGGAAGTTCTGCTCGAAATATCTGTAGACATAGCGGGAGTGCTGGTCTACTATAGCCCCTAGGCAAATCACGTGGTTTCTAACAGCCTTCGCACGAAGACGAGTGAACCCCAATAGCCTCTGAATCGACGAAGAAAACAATCAACGAGGCCATCTTGGTTTCCAGCTATCAATGAATTCAGAAACATCCGGCAAGGGTGGTGTCTTTGCTCACTATGGATCCTTTATCAATCACCGCCAGCACTCTCACTGTTCTTTCAGCCTTAGAAAAAGCCTTCCAGCTGATCAAATCCTATCGTGATGCGCCGGGTCAACTAGAGGCTCTAAGCAACGAAGTCGCTGATATTACCGCAGCAGTCACGGAGGTTGCCCGGGTCATTAAAGAGTCTCAAAATAAAATTGACTCATTAAGTGATAAGGGATCACATTTGACCTTGGCTCTATCGAATATTCGTGAAAAGGCCCGAGAGCTGGAGGCTTTGTTCCGTTCTTGCGTAAATCCACCCTCGTCGACATCTGATGTAACTAAAGTCTCTCGACTATCATGGTTAAAAGTGAAATCAAAAGTTCAAAGTCTCCAAACCGAGTTGCGGGATGGCAGGCTTAATCTATCAATTGCCTTGGCAACTTTCACTGCGTAAGTCGTATCCTATAAAGTTCTTTGACCAGTTCAGGACCTCACTTGATGTGTTCCCTCATTTAATGGCGTATAGGTCCTCTTCGCTGCGTATTGAACTAGATGTTCGAAGTATCTATATGGTCACTAATAAGACAAGTGTTAATCAGCAGCGTCTAGAAGATAAACTTATTGAGGAGCGTGATCAAGATCGACGTGCCCAAGACCAATTTTGTGCACAAGTCTTAGCGCAACTTGAGAATTTTCAGCTGCATCGGCGCGAAACACAGCACCATCTGACAGATATTCAAGGGAAGCCAGGACCATTAGTCGACAGTACCTTCAAGACTCTACCGACCAACGGGCATGGTGATTCCGTCGCGCAAGTACAGGAACTGTCTATTATTCCAGTACATAGCTCCCTAGGGTCAGATTCTTTATCGAATCAAGTCGGCCAGTGGAGCAGTATTGGCGTTCGTGCTGATCTGAGGAACATGTCTCAGTGCAGCAGAAGTTGTAAATGCTCCTGTCATATACGCCGACGTATCAATACCCCGCGTCTACTGGATGGGTTCCTAGGAACTTTGTTTATTGGATATTCTGGCTTACCACTACCAAGTCAAAAGTGCGACCAGGTTTCTTGTCGTGGACGGAAGGACTCGTCAACGAGTTTCGTATATAAATTTCCTCGATGGTTCGTAATGTCACGAATGGTTCAATTGAAGGCTAAGGTTACGGCGATGTATGGACCAGAGGTGTCATTGCGATTCAATCGTGTTGTTGACGGAAAGGCCTTGGTATTTCATTATGCTACCACGGGCGATGTTAGTAAGATGAAGCAATTGTTCGAACAAGGTCGTGCGTCACCAAGCGACGTTAGATTTGATAGTGGATGGACTCCCTTTCATGCAAGTGTTCTTGACTGAGTCGACCTCGTTTCTGATATAGAGCTCTTGCTAAGTATATGGATGGAATAGTATGCCATCCAGAACAATCAGGTCGACATCTGTAAACTACTCCTGCAGGCTGGGGGAGACCCATATATGGAGACTGAGGCACCTACGTAAGTTGGATGATTGTTTGGGATCCAAAGTCTGCGTTTATTGACTATTTGCAGGACTGCTGTAGACTATGCAGGTGCCAAAATCCTGGGTAACAGTGCAGAGATCTGCGCTATCAACAACCTACGGAAATTGTTTTTTGATACACAATTCCTGGAGCACGGGAACTTCTCAGATCTGCATAAGATTATCCTTCACATTCGACCTGGCAACATCCAGGAAGAGCTGAAAAGGTCTACTGCAAGTTTGGATACTGTCGATTCCATCGGGAGGTCTCCACTTTCATGGGCAGCGCAGAGGGGTGAAGCTGAGGCGGTCAGAGTGCTCATAGAATACGGCGCTGATCCGAACAACAATGACAATACAAATATGACACCATTGCATTATGCGGCTCAAGCAAAAACACCAAAATGTCTCCTGCTGCTGATCAAATACGGTGCCAGAATCACCCAACAGACGAGAGGCTGGAATGCTCTCCACTATGCTTGCACTTTTCATGATGATCTAGCCTATGTCAAGCCTCTCCTTGATTGTGGTGCTGATATCGATAAGCGCACATACGTGGGAAAGACCGCCTTATCATTAGCAATTGTCCAGAATCACCTAAGAAGTGCAGCCTTTCTAATAAGGACTGGTGCAGACCTTGATGTTCTGGACAATGAAGGGCAATCACCGCTCGCTTTGTCAATAAAATTTAGTCGCTTCGAATCTATGAAGCTCCTTCTACGATCCGGAGCTACGCATAACCCTTTGTCCGAGGGTGATGAGACTCTGTTACAACTCGTGGCCAAGTTTCCAGACATCAAGATTATCGAATACCTGTCAGACTTTGATTTGGGCGATGTGGATCTTGATGCTAGGAATAAAGATAATCTTACGGCTCGTGAGCTCATACAGATACACAACTCGGATCCAAACACCGCTCTAGCGTTTCAAAAGCTCGTAACGAGGGTAGCCGGCAAGATGGATACAGATGTCGAGCGAATCCCCAACTTCAGCGCCCAAGATGTCTGGGACAGCGATTCCACTACGGAGATATTCGAAGACGCGGTTGAACAGTAGTAAGTGAATGACAATACGTGGGGATCGATAGCTTTTTAAACCGAAAGGGTTCATTCAGTGCATGCGTTAGGCAAGTGGGTTGGGGGTCGGCAGATCATAGCTGCTCTGCCAATTCGAAAAGGACACAGGATGGCACAGATGTGAAGATGATCTGAATCATCAAATCTCAACCGTTCCTTCGCCATCAAACTTTAACCGCAGTCCTCAGCTCCTGTATCAACCACCACCAGCTGCTGGCTAGAACGGCGCCAAAATCGACGAGTTCTTGCCCGATCACCAAACTCATCAACCATTTACAAAACAACCGGTAGATACATATCCCCCCAGCCTCTCTTCTTCTTCTTATAAACCAAACATCGATACCAAAACCACCGTCCAACATCTCAGCGTCCAAACGCAGCCAGTCCTTCTAAATCCAGGCAACAAACGGAATATATATATATCCCGACCTTTTGAAAAATTGGAATCGGCTTTTTCACCTTCCTATTGCCCGGTCTCTCTCAACAAAACACCTTTTGAGCAAGGAAACCTTATGGTAATGAACCCTTCCTATGCCAGATGTAAATTCTTTTAATAATTGTATAATAAGATTCTTTACGTTGCTTTGTAGGAAGCACACCACACTGTCGTCGGTAAACCCCCTTTACGCGCCCCGCTTGACAAGCAGCTGTGGATTATTGTAGTGCCAATGTTGCGTCGACGCACGATATCTTCCCTAATACATACATAGCAGCGCCCGGGTGTTATTTATAACTAACCCTCTCCTGCAAGCTTCAGGCTCGGTAAAAGATGGGAGGGAGAGGGGGAGCAGAAAATGGCCAAGCCAGGTGCTATCGTGGACAAATTGACACCGCCTCGCTCTGTACTGTAGGCTCATGATGGTTCTCCACCATAATCTCCAACTGCTTTCTAATACGAATGTAAAGTTGCTTCTATATATGCCAAAAAAGTATCACAAGCTATCTATCCTATCGCGTTCCAAAAAGAGCAATCTAGTGCTATTCAGAGTCCATGTGCTATCCTGGTCCGACTTTGTAAACGCCCATCAAACCCCAGCCCAGTCTACCTACCTACCTACCTACCCATGTTCTTACAGAGCCAATTGCCTCCACAGAAACTCATACCCCTCTTTCACAGCAGCAATCCCAGTCCCAGCCGGATCCTCACTCGGGAAGGTATCAAAGAGATGCTTCGCACCCTCCGGACAAGCAATACCGCACTCGACGCCCTTGGCCTCAAGCGCCGCAATCGTCTCCCGGCTCATGCTGCAAGGGACCAGATCATCGTCGGTGCCGTGCATGATGAAAGTCGGGGTGCGATAATTCCCGCGTTGGATCTGAGCATAAGGGCTTATGGCGGCGATCTGCTCCGGGCTGGGCATTGGCATGTTTGCAAAGGCTTTGGCGTCGCGGCCGGCGAGGGTCTTCTTGGTGGGGAGGCCGTTGACGAGGATGGGGACCATTTGCGCTTTCCAGTTCATGTGCAAGATGATGCGCCAGCGCTCGTCGGCAAGGCTCATCACGAAGGTGCCTGGGGCGCCTTTGTTGAGGGGTGGGGAGTAGCTTGTAAACTGGACACGGAGAAGGCTTTAGTTCCTGTGGATAGATATAAAGGGGGAAGGGTTCGCGGAAGCTTACAGGTTGATCGCGTACGCTGGCGAGAAGGTCGTAATCTTGATCTGGGGAGTCGATTGAATCGCTTGGGTAAATGGGGTTCTTAAAGCCTAAGAGCAGGATGAGTATATTGCGGGTACCATGGATGAATTCGGGTAACGAGCTTACATTCGTGATCATAGTTTGAGGGACAGTAGAATGCCAGGATAGCTTCTGGGGGCTTGATACCATGGAGACGGGGCGTGAAGCCCAACGACATGGCCAGCGTACCTCCAGTCGACCAACCTACGACTGCCACTCGATCGCCGTCAATCTTTAGCCCGGGACAGTTCAGCTTCAGGCGTGGAAGCTCGTGTCTCACCCAGCGGAAGGCATCACACACGTCCGCCATCGGCCCTTCAAGGAGGGTGGTTTCAGGGCAGAAACGGTAGTCCACACTCACTGGCAGAAGCCCTTTGGCGAGGAGCACTCTAACCTGTTTACTATTCACGTCCTTACGCGAGTATAAGCAGTGACCGCCACCGTGGATGAGGAGTGCTTCGAGTGAGTTAGCACGGCAGCGGTGGGGTCGAGAGCTATGGAGCGTTACCAATGGGTTTTTTGGCTTTGCTGGCCTGTGATGGGTAGTAAATATCCGCTTTCAATAATACATTGCCAGATTGCTTGTAGACGATGGTCTCCATTGGCGCATGTTTCGTAGGAGACACTGATTTTATCGCATTCGCAGGTGCAGGTGCAGGTGCAGGTGCAGGCTCTGGTTTGCCCTGCAAAGATGTGACCATGTCGCAAAGATCTCCAAAGGTTGACTCATCATTGATGAGGTGCATGTCTAACTCGGTGCCAAACGTTCTTTTGATGTCCGACGCAAGCTCCATGCACATCAATGAATCCAATCCTTGCGCTGCCAAATTTGCCCCGTGCTCGAAACTTTCTGTTGTTTCCAAGTGCGTCGCAAGCAACTTCGCCAGCCGATCAACTATATCATCCGAAACGGTGTGCTCAGACGTAGCACTGGAGGTCGTAGCCGGAGTCGTTTCAGCACTGGAACCGGAGCTGGAGTCCCCGTCAGATTCTCCCCCACCGACACCTCGACTGAGCAGGTAGTTGCTCAAAGATCTGATGTTCGGAAGGGTCTCAAAGTCATGTGGATTGATTTCAATTTTGAAAAACTTGGCAATCTCGCCTGCTACTTCTGTTACCATCAATGAATCAACTCCCAGGTCTTCCAACGATGCATCATCTTTGAGATCTTCTATTGGTACTTCTGCAACGTTGTGGATGATGTTTCTAAGATCAGACTCTACGGTCGTCTTCGCCTTTGTAGCTGTACTGTCAGCTTGAGCCAGAACCTTACTTGGTTTTGCTGGCCCGGCAGAAGGATCAGACCGTACCGGAGGCGGAACAATTGCAAGGGGTCGGGCATCCTCTTTTCTAGAGGGAGTCTGGGCTGCTGGGCCGGATGTTCGATTATTCGCTTGCGACAAGACTTTTGCCAAAGAATTGATCGGAACCCGGGTGAAACAAGCACCGAAAATGATCATGACAAGCTCCCTCGTCATCGAGTCGAAGACAAAAATATCGTTGCTCACCGTTTTCTCCCCGGGCCTGCTGAAATTGGTGAACACATCCCAGGACCGGGTCTCGGGATGGTCGGCCTCGAAGTGGGGACTGATCTGGATCCGATCCAGCTTTGTGCACACGAAGACCTGGCCAGGTCCACATTCGTTAAGGCTGTTGATGTGAAGACCAGAAACTTGAATAAAGCTGTCCAGAGCCAACGGTGAGGTGATCATATCTGCTAGACCGTCAGTGCTCTGGGCTGGAGGCGCTACTCTTCCAATGGCCTCTCCGCCGCGGGAAAAGACACTGGTCACTCCTTTGTACCAATCGCTATAGTTGACAACTTTGGAAAACACTTTGTAGACCATCTTTCCTTGCAACGCCTCGCTGTTAGGGTCTGACTTCAACGCTTCGAAGCGATCATAGCAAATCAGTTTCTCGTAGCGAGAAAAATCCGCAAGCAGCCCTGGACCTTCAACTTGTAGGCTAATGCGTCCATTTGCGTGCCCGATAGGCGAGGCCTTCTGGTCTTGCGGCTGGCTGAATATTTCCCATTTCCAAGAAAGATTTTCCAGTTCAGTCATAATCATGGTCACTATACGATCTTGAGCTAAGCCAAGAGGCGCTTTAATCTCAATTGCTTCAACAAGGGGGATATACAATCCGGATTTCCCATCGGTATGCAGCAGTCTCGCTCCTCTGGTCGACAACTCAACGTACATAGGGGCAGGACACAAGGGCTCCGCGAGTACTGCGTGGCCACTGACGTGCGCCCTCCATTGTGTGCTTCGAGGGTTTGCAGCAAATTCAGCCTCACGGCTGTTCTCATCTCTGTAGCCTACGAATATCATCAGAGTATCTTCAGACATTAGCGGCTCAAGTGGTACGGCGGGATCGGTAGGTGTGATGATAGACTCGGATCGCTCTTTCCAATCAAGCCAATGCGTAGTCTTCTCAAACTGGTAAGGTGGTAAGTTTATCGATGTATAATGATCCTTCTGGACTTGATGGAAGGGCCAGAATTGCACGTGATGACCCCATTTCCATAGATTCCTAGTGCTGTCAGCGAGAAAGTCCATAGCTTCAGTACTGCTAAGCTGTGCAGGCTGGAATGCATGCTGAGTTGTCGTGGCAGGATCCAAAGCCCGTCGAACCATGCTGATGACTGACGAAGCCGAGCCGACTTCGAGCCAAGTGCAAGGCCCTAAACGCTCTGCGAGCCTTTCAATAGCTTGCCCAAAGTAGACCGGAGTTCTCGTATGTTCGGCAATCAGCTGTGGGTTGGGACATCCCCAACTCTGACCATCTGAGCAGGTCTCAAGGTGAATGGTCGGCTCTTTGAAAGCAAGCCCCCCAGCAAGCGTCTTCAGACTAGGGAGAAGAGGCTCGGTGAAGACCGAGTGGAAGCCCTGCGTAACATTGAGTCGTTTCGACTTGATGGGTGCCGCACCGAGTGACTTGTCTTCCTTGAGAATCTGTTGAGTCTTAGTGATAGAAGCCTCGCGCCCTACGAGGACGTGGCTCGTGGGACCGTTAAAGCATGCGATCTCAATGCCACCATCCGGGTCATCTTCGTCCACTCTCGAAAGAAGTTTCGAAAGAGTAGCGCCATCAATCTCGACGGCAAGCATTGAGCCACGTTCAGGTCCCCAATGTTTCTGCATCAAAGATGCCCTTCCAGAAGTAAGCTTCAACCCTTCTTCCAGAGAGAGAGTCCCGGAGATGCACATGGCAGCATATTGGCCGAGACTATGTCCAGTGACTGCTTCAATCTTGAGCCCAGAATCTATCCATGCTTTAGAGCACGAGTATTGGAGTGCGAAGACCATTGATTGCAGACTGACAATATCAGATACAGGGCTTGTCTGAAAAATCTCAGGATACAGGCCTTTCAGACCGAAAGACCGTAGGACCACATCGCACTGGTCAAGGTACGAGCGGAAGATCGTAGAGCTGTCATACATTTCCTTACTCAACCCAACGGCGTCGTTGACCTGGCCACCAAAGACGAGAACGACGGGTTTAGGCTTCGAGGGGACTTGTAGGACCTGACTGCTAGAGTTGTTGCGAGCAGCAACGAGCAAACTATTGAATTCTGGTAAGCTAGCAGCGCTGGTTGCAAGAATGTGTGGGAGAGCTTGATTTTGTTTAGTTGCCAAGTTGTAAGCCAAGCTAGCAAGAAGCTCTTGCGAGTCAAATTCAGATGAAAGCCTGGCGCATTGTGCTTCTAGAGCAGCACAATTAGCTGCCAGGCTCGCACTTGAATTAGCAGAGACAAAGATAGGATATTTTCCAAACGTTGATATCTTGTCAATTTGTCCGTGGTTACGTGAAAGCTCAGCAGGCGGTTCGCATACAACCATTGTAGCGTTGCTTCCCGAGGCACCGTAATTGTTGATACAAGCAACTTTGATTTTGGCGTCCCATCCCTGGGTCCTCATCGGGATGATTAGACGATCTGGCTCCAAAGCTGGGATTGCTGGGTTTAAAGAGTCGAAAGAAGCTTGTATGGGAATGACTTTATTCTTGATCATGAGCAATGTCTTAATAAGACTTGCAATTCCTGATGCCGCCTCTAAGTGACCTATATTACCCTTCACCGAAGAGACATATAATGGCCCGGCGCGCGTGGCACCCCCGAAAACTTGTCTAATACTGGCAATTTCCTTCTCGGAGTCAGTGATGGCACTTCTGCAGAGCGAGATGAGAACTCACTCTTGGGTCTCCAACCGGAGTTCCGGTCCCATGGGCCTCGACGTACGACACTGATTTTGGATCCACGCCGGCAAGCGAGGTCACTCTCGTATAAAGCGCAGCCTGGGATGGGGAGTGAGGCACTGTGATACCGACCGCATTACTATTTTGATTGATCCCTGAAGCAGAAATCACACCCATGACATTGTCTCCATCAGCAATCGCAGAGGAAAGCTTCTTCAAGACGACAAGCCCCGCGCCCTCGCCTCTACAGTAGCCGTCAGCTTTCGCATCGAAAGGCTTTGTCTGGCCGGTAGGACTCAAGAACGATGCAGAGACGAGATTTTCGTAGAAGTATGGCGATGTGAGAAGATTGATTCCTCCAGCAACGGCCTGGGAGCATTCGCCTAGGTTAATTCTCGAGTCAGCATTAATTCTTTGAGCAACTTTCATTTATAGTCACCGCGCAAAATCAAAGATCTGGCAAAACGGGTGTACAGCCTCCTACAACGTGCGTTGCAACTCAAATCATAGTACGAATTGGGAAGAGATAATTGTGTAGATTACGTACCTCCCTGGAGAGATCTGCATGCATCGTGAATGGCGACCGCAGACGACGAGCATGCAGTATCGAAGGTTAGAGATGGACCAGACCAGCCGAAGTAGTGGCTGATCTTCCCAGCGATGAACGCTCGGAGCGTCCCCAAGCTAGAGTATGCGTTCGGGTTGTGGCAAGCCACGTTGTCATTGTAGTCGTTTGTGCAGACGCCTATAAAACAGCCAACATCGTTGGGACCTGGGTTTGATAGCTTGCCGAAATGACCGGAGGATTCCAAAGCCTCGTAAGCACATTGCAAGATGAGCCTTTGCTGGGGATCCATCTGAGTGAATTTCCAAGTTAGCGTTGCTGATAGCACATGAACTTCAGGTAGCGAGACGGATCCAAGCAAGAGAGATACAATGGAACGGGCAATTTCGCTCCCACAATACAAAATTCAACTGCAATCGTAACACATGATCGAGGCAAGCAATCTGGAATAGGACTTACAGAAGCAGCCTCACGCGACGACCTTTTGAAGAAGCGATGATCGAATGCCATAATGTCGCGAACAAAGTTGCCGAAAAAGCGGAACTTGCCATCTGGAGTTCTGCGGAGGCCTTTGGTTGAGAATCTTTCCGCTGGCATCTCCTCCATCATGGAAGTACCTTCCGTGAGAAGCCGCCAAAAATCATCGAGGGAGTCTGCGCCGGGAAACTTGCACGCCATCCCCACAACAGCAATCGCATTTTCGCCGTAAAGGCTGTTCTTATTAGCTATGGGAGAAGCGATCTCGGCTATAGATGGAGCGAGTTTGTCACCGAAAGCTCTGCGAGGTAGTAAAGTCCACGATTTGGCTTCAACGACCTGCAGGGCGAACTGTTTGACAATGGGTAAAGGTACTGCTCTAGTAGTCCCGAAGCTGAGGACTATTGCGTCCTTTAGACGGGATATGTCGGAAGAAGCTATTGAGATGGTTCGGCGCCAATCCGAAATATCGTCCATAATGCATTGGATTGCATGCCGATTGAGAGAGCCTTCAGTGATGACCTTGGTTGAAAAATTCGATCTGACAGGTGCTCGGAGTGCACGTGCGTCTGGGAACGATAGAGTAGATTGTGACGCGCAAAGCGCGAGGATGCGGTCCGTCGCATCATTGTTGGTGGATGAATGATAACGGCCCTCAAGACCAATAGACATCACAGACATGCCCTCCTCGGACAGCTCTTGGGAGAGGGCGGCGACGTAAGCCTTGGGCACCGTGACTGTAACATCAGTCTCGTCCACAATGACACTGATGTACGTATCTAGATACGCCTTGATGATCTCGCGGACTCTATCGTAACCAGTATTTGATCTCCAACGAACGGCTAAGCAGATCGTATCAAGGTTCAACGCCGAGTCGAGATCGACGTAGGCCCCAATACACAACGCCTGACGCAATGCGACAGCACCAAAATTGGTGACTTCCTCCTCGTTCTGTGAACACGCCACAGCGATCGCAGTCAGAAAGCCAGCACAGAAGCCTTGAATACCTCCCTGCTCGACGTTCTGGAGTACCTTAGGCTGCGAGGGGTAATTGACGTCGTTATCAAAGTAGTAGAAATATTGGACGAGGTGGACAATGACTGTCATTGGCAGGGTCAAGGTATTGGGTTGCTCACCACGGGCCAAAGACAAGTCCTCGCCGTTTAGCCATCTTCGCAAAACACCAATGCTTTTGAGCCCTTGCAATTGGCTTAATTGCTTGTCTTTCTCCACCAGCACCATCCATAGATCTGTTAGATTCTTGATAGCTTCAACGAAAGTTCCAAGACGCGGCTCGAGAAGCAGCACTTCTCGTAACTGTGACAAATATTCTGAATTTGGCCAGATTGTCTGCGGGCCAAACACCAGAAGGGATGGGAGGGGCATATTGTTCCAGCCTCAGATTGTACTTTACTCACTCCCCATTCTTGAAGGTAAGATTAGAGGTTGACTGGACGGTATTTCTAGCGATATTGCTAGCTTGTGAGACTTGTTTGCTGCAACAATGATAGGGATCGCTGCAATGATACCAGGTCTCGCATTTATCGAAGAGAAGACGCCTAGATGCTACTCAAGGAGGGGCTCTAGGTTGTGATAAGTCAATTCCTGTTTGGGCAATCGCCTCCACCGGACATCCACTGAGGGATGATATTATGTTGACACAAACAGTTGCCATGTGGGGGTTCGGCACTCTGAGATGGTTTTTACTCGTCTCGGTAATCCAAAGATCTAAGATCGGCCTATTTTTTGTGGAGGCTATTTTTCAAGCAAAGGGGATATTTCGCAAATGCATCGGTGAGTATTACTTGTAGGAATGTGCCGAAAATGCAGTACTCGACGACAACATAAGACAAAGACCGAGATGAATAATGTCGCCTATTTGATTGAGAGAACACCTGAGAGATAAGGCAGAGAAGTTATGAAGGTTGGCGCAGAGGGGAGAATGTAGAATCAGCTCAATCCATAGAAACCTAGCTACCTTACAGTAACTTGTACGGAAAATATTGGTCCACTGTGTTGGAAAACCTACTAATGTGCTACTTTGGAAAAATTTGGACGAACTTCTGCATTGCCGACAAAGTCTTGTAGATTTTATGTACTCACAGAGCACCTGCGTAGACCCGCGGCTATCGTGTTCTTGCTGCTACTTCAATTTCACGTCTTCCAAAGTGGGAAAGAGAGGGGCATTGCTTAGGTTTCGCGTGGAGTCCGTGATTACGACGTCTGGCTGACGGATCCAGGTCTCGGCACTGCAGCCCGCCTGCTCAGCAAAGTTAGGAACAAACCACGGGCCAGGCATGCTGCAAGAGCCCAACGATGAGGAACTGCCGGACGCTTGTAGTCGAAGCCTGTCCCTTTGTCGGTTCCTCAAAGAACGGGCAATTAAAAGTGGCAAAGTCGATATCCCAGATGAATTGGCTGGGCCAGTGCCCTTCGAATACTTGCCTCTACGGTTACTCAACCACAGCCTGCACCGCATATTGATTATCTAAAGTTGCCAGCATCTGTTCTGCAGAACAGATTGTGAGCAGCCGCCACGGTACAGATTGTATGTGAGAGATACGCACTGGCAATCCCCCATCTCTCGGCTATGCATCTCAGCATCTTCATGATCTCGTCGATATCAGCACATCTTTCTACGCATGAGACATCATCAAACGTGACAAATAAGTGATGAGCTGCTCGAAGAAGGTGCGAGCATCTAGGCGGCAAGCTTTCTACGTCGAGAATAGGATGGTTCTTATTGAACGAGCGCGCAACATCGACAACCATCCTTACAGTCGTACCTAACGCCGCTCTGGATGACTTATGTAGAGTCTCTTGCTCGACAGAATCATTGGTATTACTGACAATGTACTCGTGGAGCGAGAATAAGGCTCTTGAAATCATCAGAATCTCCTCCTGGACACAAAGGCTTTCAAGCTTACCCGATTACGAAGGCAATTGAGCCACAGTACAGACCCCACGTTGTTCCACATTGAAAAATGATGTTCCTGAAGAATTTCTGGAGGTCTTTATCCATCCGTGACAGTTCTGATTGCGCACTTATAGGATTTTTGCAACGCAGAATCTCGAGTGTCTTGGTGTAAAGGTATATTGCCTGGACTTCTCTCCCGAAACTATCCACAGTTACAGAATCGAAAGCCGAGACAGGCTGATGCGCCAAATTCGCATCGGCCCTGGACGTCTGTTCTAAAACATTGATGTTAAGCGGCAGATCGCTGTCAACATTGGGAAAGTGCACAGCGAAAGGCCTGTCAGCCAAAGTCGTTTCGCTCATGATGAATCTAGGAGACTTTAGTGTAGGATAGCTCAACCGATTCCATCGAATCACTACCTTTCACATATCAGAAGCCCCCACCAGAGGTTCTTCTCCTCTTCCCTTTTGAACCATGATTGATCATCGCTTGGAACCTGATGGGTTTGGGGAGTTGGCAGATTGGCAACGGCAGCCATTCGTGCACATGTGCCAATCGAAATATAGGCAGCATTGGTCAAACCATGTCCATATTCATAAGTAGCAATCAAAAGACCAGCTTGTATCAAATCCACCGAGATGGCAACGCAAGCTTGGGCATGTGCAAACAGCATCTTTGTCGTCAAATACAGAGTCTCCTGGTCACCTGCGGAGAAATATGGATCCCGTGCCGATTGGCTGGTGATGAGGCACATGGTCAGAAGCAGGAGTGAAAAGTCCGCTGTTGCGGGTGACCAAGAATCCACAAGGCGGTCGAGAAATCGACACCTCGAGATGACAGGCAGCCATCGATGGATGCCTCGAAAGTATCTGGCACTGATATCGTCGACGCTATCTCCAAATGCCCATATCGTTTGACAGACCTGGAGATGGATAACGCTGTGGGCGCTCACCACTGCCGGTATATGATTCAAGAAGGCATCCCCGAGCAACAGTGACGACTTGATACTGGGATGACTGCGAGGGACCTCATCGTCAATAGTCGGCATCAGTCCCGTACCGGGGACATTTTGGTTGAATTCAGCCGCCTCCCTGCTTGCTGTCGGCGCCACATAGTGGCAAATCACCCCTCGGCTAGTGGGGAAACGACAGTCGTTAGCAGATTTCTAGGGCGGGGTCAGGGACAAGGAATTCTAAAATGAAGCTGCTCTCGACTATCAATACACCTGATAAAGAACCCTTGCGCCTTGACTGCGCCAACGGTGTGGGCAGTCGGGATTTAACATATGCGCCATCTGCTAGATTCAAGCACGAGTACGTCTCTACAATAGATTCAAGATCGTGACCGTTCATCCATTCCCTTCGACTTCTCGATTGCGACTTTATCTCTGTAGAGGTTGCCGTATGTTCCAAATACCTGGCTAGAAGATGTAGCCACTTACCCAGAGCACTGACCGCAGCTCGGGAGCTTCTTGTCGCAGCCCTTCTTGCGGGTTTTGCAGCCGAGACATGCCAATGGTGGGGGAGCAGAAGCAGTAGTAGTCGCGGGCGACGACGAGAAAGAAGAGGACGAGGTAGTATTCGAGGCCATTGAGTGCGGACGGCGGAGATGTCCAAGCACGGATCAGACGTCTTGCGTGGTGAGAGCCATTAGGGTCGGGGACAATCGTTGGCCGCGACTAAGGGGATGAGGGCGAAATCGATGATGCGCGATAGTAGATCGCGGATCGGGTGTGACGTCAAGGACGAGAACAGCTTGATCGTGAACAATCGTGACACGTTCGCCACGTGCCTCCTACCTCCGATGCAGTACTTTAAGACAGACATCAGTTAAGGCACCGTATCATCGTAATTCGTATGCGGTCAAAGAAGCTGCATCGCTAATATTACTAGCGCCGCTGTAGGAAAGTCGCCGGGCGCTAAGATATGAATTTAAGCTATCCGACGTGTCGGGCGCTAAGGGTACCTCATACTCTAACGACTTAAGCTATCCGACGCGTCGGGCGCTATTTTCGTGCCCTTAAAATACTTGCGGTTTAAGTCTGAGTATGTCGTTCGTCCAGCGTCCGGAATTCTACGATTTCTGATTCAAAAACAAAGAACGACCAATCACGGGTGACTGTCTGGAAAGCACCGAGGCAAATATCTGCCTTGTCATCTTCGGGCGAAATGACGCTGCTGCGGAAGTCACGTTAGCCCCGTTATGAGCAGGACACGGCGGAAAAGGTGTGAACAATGCACCGTCGTTTGACCCTCACTTCGATCAACGTCGAGCTTTGCGAAACCCATTCTGTCCTTTTTCGTGTTCCCTCATCGTCACACTGGCACCAGTGTAAAGCCACGTAGATAACTGGATTGAAGATCTTGCGCCTTCTCGACCTTCCGGTCCGTTGACACTGACCACGGAGTCAGAGCGCACTACCCTTCTCCATTGCCTCAAACACTATGTCTCCTCCCTCAAGTCACGTTTCAGCCGATACAGCGTCCCAAGAAAGAAAGAATGTCTTCGAGAAACCTGAAGCCTCTGCACCACCAACCAACCAACCTGAGACGGCAAAGATCCCTCCAGAAGGAGGGTTAGCGGGTTGGCTCTGTGTTGTCGGATCTACGATAGGCCTCTTCTGTACTTTTGGTTTCCTTGCTGCGTAGGTTTTTTCCGTCTTCGGACATCTATCTCTCGTCTCAGAGCATCTCCTGACGACAAGGGAACTTACAGCATAGGAGTATTCCAATCCACCTACGAAGAGACCTTCCTCAACACATACACCCCCTCAGATATCTCATGGATCTTCACTGTTCAACTTTCGCTCATGTGGATCCTCGGTCCAATTTTTGGTCGTGTCACAGACTCATACGGCCCCACACCCGTCCTCATCCCTTGCAGCATCCTCTGCGTCTTCTCCCTGTGCATGCTGAGTCTCAGTACGGAGTACTATCAGATATTCCTGTCGCAGGGGCTTGGCTTTGGCCTCGGCGCTGGCGGTATATTCACTACCTGTTTTGTAGTGGCCGGGCAATGGTTTGTGAAGCAGCGTGGACTGGCTACGGGGATAGTGACATGCGGGAGTAGTCTCGGTAGGCGGTCTCCCAATTAGAGCTGAAAACACCCAGCATCAGAACTGAATGATAGTTACAGGAGGTGTTTTGTTCCCGTTCTTCGTTCTCCGGACAATCGAAGACGTGGGCTTTGCCGGCGCCATGCGTTACACCGCTCTATTCATAGGGATTCTTCTTGCCGGCGCGTGTGTCCTCGTTAAGTCTCGACTATCGCACAAAAAATGGAATAAGGACTTGAAATGGTTCGATTTCCGCCTGCTTACCGACAAGGCTTTTGGTCTCTACACGCTTGGAGCCTTCCTTGTTATGTACGTCCATGATGAGACCGCATTGCTTTACAGTCTGTTCTGACTTCCTCGCAGGTGGGGTCTTTGGGCACCTTTCGATTATATTTCGACGTTCGGGGTGAAGTATGGGTTCTCGCCCACGCTTGCAATCTACCTCATTGCTATCATCAAGTGAGCATCCATTACGTCGGTGCATGCAGAATGTGTTTGATGTTAACCATCAACGAAAGTGCCGGCTCTATTCCTGGCCGCATCATACCCGGCGCTGTCGCAGATAAACTTGGCTATTTCAACGTGATGACAGTAGTTTCCATCTTGACAGGCATCTGTGTGTTGTGTCTCTGGATTCCGTTCAATTATCATGCCTCCCACACGGGTATCATCGTCTTTGCTGTGGCATATGGACTTTGCAGCGGTGCATATATCAGCTTGATGATGCCTTGCGCTGCCAAGTCAGGAAGCTTGGAAACTCTAGGGCAGCGCTTCGGAACGTTCCAGTCCGTTATAGCGATTGCGTAAGTGTCTCCCAAAGCTTCCATTATCAAACGACATGGAGGCACTAATCGTTGGGTAGTGCACTCACTGGTCTTCCTATTCAAGGCGCCATTTTGAGCAGGACCAATGGATCCTACCTTGGCGTGCAGATCTTCAGTGCAGTGGTCATGATTGCCGGAGGAATTGTAATCGGCGTCGCTCGCATGATCATTGCCACGTCGTTTGGCTCTGCCAAAGTTTAAACAAGCGCCTCGTGGGTTATCGTGAACTCGTAACAACGAAGCCACGAGTATTGATAGACGTAGAGTGGCTTTGAGCCAGCAGTACGCAAGAGGTATTAGTTTGGTTTTGATACGTCCGAACGAGGATGCATTCTTTGGTGACTGAAGAGTAATGTACTCCGACTATAGCCGCTGCTTAGGTGTCTTGGCGACTGGCGGACGGAGACCTAACACCTATGTAGTAGACTTAGGGTAGTGCCTCTCATCACTTGACTATGCGGTTGAACTCGGTAGACGTGTAGCGTTTCCAAGGATGCATTTTTGCCAGTTGCACGTGTGATACAGTAGAGGGATAAGAAGCAGCACTCAACGAGTAATCCTGGGCTACATTTGGGGGCCCAAACGGGATGTTCCTTAAGTCTCGAATTCGCTTGATTCTCGTGTAACGTGTTGTCGTTGAGGATACTGCAGCGGGTTTTACCGTGCAGAACCTTGTAGCGTTCCCAGGACAGCACTAAGGTCTCGCTTAAGTGGTCACTCACTAAAACACTAAGATAACCTCGTATCTGAGTACAAGTCCTGCCCAACACCGACCTTCATCTGCCATCACCGAGCACACTACTCTCGGACTGAAGGGCTGTAACGGGATCTAATCAGTCTCCCCCCATTGAGGAGTCCCTCGTCGCTCTATTGGTAGAAATAGACGGCTTTCTACACAGCACCTATCTATCCCCTTGGACGATGGATCGGATGGAAATGCTATTGTCTCATCTACGGGATGATGCGTTGGACCCCAAAAAGCCATCGGGATAAACCGAGAAGTGAACAAAACGTGGACCGGAGGCCGAAGGGCGACCTGCAATCGTACGTCGGCTCATCGATCGGCCTGACGAGTGGGAGCCAAAATTGATCGCATTGCGGCATCACACGTGGAAATTGAGCGCCAGGGCAGGACTTGTACTATCCCTAGGAGTAACCTCTTGCCGACCGCGTGGTCAAGTAGTACAAGGAATTACCCTAGACTACAGCGCTCTATGGAATGACTGGGACTACAAACGAGAACCTCCACCAGAATCTTGTCCTACCCAAGTGCTCTAATGCGCCTGGCGCGTGGGCAGTGGGGGCCGATAATTCAATCTGCATCAATTAAGCGAGTCACCGGGACTGAGGTGGTGCACTGGTGCTCCCTACAGCCAGACATGCAATTCTAATGCCCATCTGTTGGATTGACGGGTATCCTTTAAGCTCATCGTTTCCGTCGTCCCCGCTCTACCAACCTCCAGGCCCTTGAGCCATCGGAATCCCATTCAACATGTGGTCTTCGGGTCGAGAATTCCACGGTCCTGATCACAGTGATCATACGGAGCTGCCTCCGCAGCGGAACGTGAAGCTGCGAACCGCGTGCGATAGGTGTCATCAGTCCAAAATGAAGTGCTCTGGCACTGTGCCATGTGCTAGTTGTGGAACGTCAGGAGAGCCATGCATTTACAGCGCTTCGAATAAATCAGGCAGACCCAAAGGGGTGAAGAACAAACGAACCTCCGAGCAGATGAGCGACAACCACCGGGCAGTCAAGGCCAAGTCATCATCGACCAGAAACATGTCACCTGTCGAGCCCAGTAACCACCATCGTGTTCGCCGTCAACGGCATCTTTCTATGGCTTCGGATCCGCCTACACGTATGGATAAAGGCCTTACGAACTATGACGGCATGCTGCTGGATTCGGCTTCAGCTTCAGATAATGATTTTGCCAACGATGTGATTAGTCCTTTTAAACCCGATTTCCCATGGGACCTATGGGATTTCAACGTGGAGGAGAATCTCGAGGAAAGGGAGATAACAGAAAATGTAAAGACTGATCTTTGTATTAGACCTACTCTAAGATATCAAGACCTGGCTAATGTCTATTCTTATAAAATAAACAGGGCGTCGCGACTTACGACACGTCTAATATATACAATCCCTTCCGAACAAGTCGTACCCAAGCGCAGCAACTCCTGCTCGATGATCGCTCAAATTACAACCCCTCACCAGCTACTGCCAGCCTGGGAGACAGTGCGAACATCTCTAGCAGGCCCCCTGCCTCAGCGATCCGAATACGCCCAACGACGGCGACCAATGACGAATTACTCTCCACCGCGCAAGAGATCTTCCCGCCACCCACTCTTTTGTCATCCTCGTCCAACGCCTTTACAGACATTCGACAACAAACACCAGGGCAACAGCAAAACCAGCCACAAGACAGTACCTGCAACTGCCTGGAACAGCATACCTCCCTTCTTCATCGCCTTAAGAAACTCGAACGAGGCCAAAACGCCGCATCAACCGTCGACGTAGCCCTAATCGGCGTGCAACAAGCTCTCGCACCGTGGCAAAATTTCATCCACTGCCGTGTCTGCCCCCTCGATAACGACCAGGCCGTCCTTCTACTATCAGTTGTGACCATCCGCTCCGTACTCCGGCGTTTGCAGCGCTTATACTTCGGCCCTGTCTCCCTCTCGAGTGTATCGTCCGGCTATTTGTCCCCTGACGAGCACCAGCAGCCGCAGCATTGTCTACAGCATCCGGCGATGGGTTTAGGGAAGGTTATGCTGGGAAGCTATGAAGCGACTGGCGAGGAGCAGAGACATATAGCAGGGCTGCTAATCGTGCACGCATTGGGCAAGGTTAGATCCGCATTGCTCTCTTTGAAGGATAAGCTAAACCAGTCGAAACGATCGCAATCTTTGAGCAGAGGTGGTGGAGGGGTTGGATCGACGTTATGGAGCGCGCGGAATATCAGGGGTGATAACAGCAACAACGACCACCAAAATAACAGCACCAGGAACAGCAGTAGCAGTAACATCGAAGGAGGGGGAATTGGCGCATCGAAAAAAAGAGGGTCATTCTTCGCGAACTCAGAAATCGACGTGGAATGCATCCAGCCCTTGCTGGAGAGTCTGGAAGATACAGTGCAAGAAATCGGGAGCGCCATCAGGTCGAAAGAAGACACAGCATCGCACTGTTGACCATCCCATCGTGCTGGGCAAGACCTAAATGTCAATGAATATCGGGCGGCAATTTACAAGGAACGCGTGATAGATCCACTGTCAGAAAAAGGAGAGAGGCCTTGGGCAAATCGTCCTATTATAGACTATAAGGTTCTCGTCTTGTATATTTGAGTTTCTCTTTCTCGCTCTATATAGACACAAGGAAAGAAATTTACTGATCACAGCCGGAGAGTACGAGACTACCAGCGATGAATTCTTCGCGATGACTGCGTGATGATTCTATTTCATCTTTTGAATGCATCTCCATATGCTAATTCAGAAAAGAAAGTCTGGGGCAAGATGGTCGCTGAGATCCCAAGAACTCCCGGTCCTCATGTATCTACCGAGAAATACGTCATCTCGCATTTGGTCCCATCTGTACGTGAATTTGGTCAATTTATGAAGCGACTGCGAGTCCCTTTATGAGCGGTCTGACTTGCCCTGAAACGGGAAACGGGAAACGAGTTGAAGGGTTATGTTTACCGGCGATACAGGGTTTGGGGAGCCAAAGGGGTTCGCCCTCACCACCACGAACATCGACCCATCGTTGCATCATGCATGTTCGAAGTTGGGGCCCCCGTCTGGCTACCAATATTTCCAAGCACCCCCGCCGAGGAAAATCCGCCGTATAGATAAATGCGCCGGGACACAGGTACGTTCAGATAGATAGGCTTTTGCGACAAGCGCGACCCTTGATACCAGACACTAGGTTTCCGCCCTAGACGTATGATCAACGATTGGTCTCATTGTTTGGGTGGCATGGGACTTGACTTGTAGATTGATAAGTACGATCTGTTGGGTTGAAGAAGAGAGAAGCAAACTAAGAGATCATACTCATTCCCTCTTGGCGACAAATCAAATCGTCTGATCTTTGCAGGAACGTCGCTTAGTGAAATAAAAGCAGAAGCATAGTGGTTTTCTTTTCCCGGCTTCTCACGTTATAATATTTTATAATCCCCAATCGAACCGTTGAGAAGCAGAAGGGTGAACCGAGGGGGAAGAAATAAGTAGTATGGGTCTAAATATTATTGTCGTAGGCGCTGGCATAGGAGGGCTGTGCGCAGCTGTTGCGCTACGGCAGGCTGGACATTCAGTAACAGTGAGCGGCCTTCTACCTTCGTTCTCAGATCCTCCCCCCCGGCCTGGCTCACAGCTTGGCTACCAACCCTCCCCCGAACCGGTCCAGATTACAACGAACTAACCGCTTTTTACCAGATCTTCGAGAAATCCCGCTTCTCCACCGAAACAGGTGCGGCGCTCGTTCTCTCCTCGAACGGCACCCGCGTGCTCTCTCGCTTGGGCTTTTCCTTCTCTCGTGCCCGCGGCCGCAAAATCACAGCCTGGGATACTCTCGACGGCAGCACGCTCGCCAACATCGGAAGCTTGGATCTATTGGGAGCGGAAGAGCGTTTCGGTGCGCCGCTGATGAGTGTGCATCGGGTGGATTTGCATAAGGAGCTTTTGCAGCTGGCGGGAACGGAGGATGAGGGGGGGGAGGTTGTGAGTGGTAAGGAAGGAAGCGTGAAGCTGCGACTTGATGCCCGGGTTGTGAGTGTCGATGTAATGGCGGGGAGTGTTGAGCTGGCGGACGGGGAGGTGCACGAGGCAGATCTAGTTGTTGCGGCGGATGGGGTGCATTCGTTGCTGAGGGATGCAGTGGTTGGGAAGGAGGGAACAACGAAGGCGAAAATGACGGGGTTGAGCGCGTTTCGATTTCTAATTCCAACGGAGGAGTTAAAGGGGGACGCGGAATTGAGGGACTTCTTGAAGTGGAAGTGTATGGGGCCGACCATTTTGGCAGATACGAGGGAGATGGAGAGGGAGAGGCATATGGTTTGGTATGATTGTCAAGAGTGAGTTTCATGGGAAATTCTCCTATTGTAATTTCAGGTATGGACGTTTCGGATGCTAATGACAGAAGTGGGGAAGTGCAGAATTTTGTTGGCGTCCATCCGTCTCATCCCGATGATGATGAGAAATTGAGTAAGTTTTCTTTCGATGTTCGAGGTTCTGCTTGCTCGAGAAACAGGCTCGCTGACATCCCTTGACGGGGAATTCAGACTATAAGGATTCTATGTTGAGAGAGTTCAGCCATTTCCATCCAAACGTCACGCGAATAATACAGTAAGCCTTTCCTCGGGGGGTGCTTCCCTAGTCAAACCGCTTCTGTTTTTAATAATCTGGAATAGCAAAGCCACGGACGTATCGCGCTGGCCTCTGTCTATACACGAGCCCCTCTCGAACTGGTCTTGTGGCAAGGTCCTTCTTATTGGCGATGCTGCTCATCCTGTAGGTGCAACCTGCTCCGCAGTTCTTGCAAATCCCAGCTGGAAACATGTCTATGCCCCCGTGCTGACACGATCTGCTACAGATGCTGCCATTTGGCGGCCAGGGCTCGAACCAAGCTATTGAAGATGCAGGCGCGCTTGGCTACCTGCTGAATGGCATAGAGAGCGCAAATAACATTCCTAAACGAGTAGAATTGTTCCAAATAGTGCGGAGAAAAAGAGCCTCAAGGGTGCAAATATTGTCAAAAGTTAGGGTCAACAAGGAACTCGAGGTCCAGCAGGAGCTTCTCAAATACGCAGATCCACCAGGCTCTGGTTAGTGTGCCCTCCAACTACAAGACGTGAGTAACGAGACAAAATTGATGAATCTCATAGCTGTCCCAAAATCATTTGCGGAGCGTAATGCGCACGACTACGGGTACGTTAGAACCATTACCGTCGCATTTGCCCACCATCAAGCAATCCAAGCGCTGATCAATCGTGTAATCAATTCGTAGATTCGACGTTTTCCAGAAATGCGCGACGGTTTTGGAGCTTGATGGCGTTCCACAAGACGGACTTGACGGGCCAGAGTACAGCGACAATAACGTCGGCAGCTCGAACAGGTGGTGGTCTTGGAGCTGGCAGCTTAGACACTCTTTGTTCAATCTGAGCTGGAGGAATCTTTTATACTGAAGAGAGAGAAATGCTAAGGGTATCTTGCACTGATCTGCGCCACCCGCTAAGAGGGACGTTCAATCTTGATTGATTCCAGCAGGCAATAGGGGATTGGGGGCCGTTTCGCGAAGTTCGTCTCTGATAGGCGCTAAGCCCGAATAAGCAGATGAGCTAGGGTTAGGGCAATTGCCAAATCTTGCTCAGAAGGCTCATTCGTATCGACTTGTCTGTCATAAAATTATGGGTGAGACAGAACACATCAGGTGTTCGTGTCTCGTGGAGATTATAATTCGGAGTGATGTGCATGGCGCTACTCCTCGACCTGTCAGTTCCGGTGAGTATATTTCTGTACCTCCGTACTTTATCCTCCGAAGTGTCGTGCAATGCATTTTGTCGACGATTTAACCATCTTAATCTACGTTACATGAATGAAAATGAGTTGGCTCGTTCCATCGCCGGGGATAATGTATTGGCGCAATCTATTGACGAATTCGGTAAATATTTCGAGACGGAAGCATTTATCTACCACACATAGCAGCGGTACGCGTATACCCACCGAAGGATGGAGATCACGACGTTTAACGAACAAATGCAACCAGATAACAGAGCTATTTCTCTCAAATGGAATACTCGAGGCATTCTGGCGCGCCAATTTAGTCAATCCTTGATTACAATAACAAAAGAACGGTGAGGGCAAGATGCTTAAGATATCAGGCTTTCGGATCGACCCCGTTGAGACGCCTGGTCTAGTACACGTAGACAACTTGACCCAAGAGAGCGCTCGTGAGACTACCACTCTTCTCGACGAGAACAATGCAAGATATCATATTTTCACTACAACAGAAGATGACAAAGGCGTACGCATCCGCAGCCGAGTCAGCTATCCAAGCCCTTCATCACTAATTTTGAGAATCAGGTATACCTGCACAACCACATCGTACATCATACTCTGACTCTATGGGCACTTGGTGCCAAGCCCGAGATTATTCGCCTCCATCAAGAGCGTAATGGCCAATATCAGCGTCAATCAATGGTTATTCAAGCCAGCCTAGTCGAGGATCTAGGCCTTCCTCATGTCTTCAAACGATGTCTGGGCCGTGAGGAGAATTTTCGCAACTACGAGCGTTTCTTTCTAAAAGAGATCAGCGAGAAAGGCTATGAGGCGGTTCTGCAGAAATATCTCATCGGCGGTGATGAAGTTGCTGATGATATGCTTTGTCGAATCTATCATGGTTAGCCAATCGTGCAGACTTCAGACTGTTCCACCCTGCTGACTAGCGGAAGGCTACGTCCATGGTCTGATCCACCTTGGGTTGGGCCTGGAGTTCAAGCAACCCCTCGTTCTGGCAGAGGGATTGGCGCAATCTGCAGTTCATCACGATATGTGGTATCACGAATACCTCCTCCTCGCCGAATCCAAAGCCATCAAAGCCGAAGAGTCAGCTCTACCTCTAAGCGCACTGGTTGATATGGAGAGGCTGAACACGAATATTCGCAACTGTTCGAGCGTCTACTTCCACCGTCAGACGCGAGGCAACTCCGGTAGATGGGCTATGGACATTGAAATTGCCAGAGACGGTGTCTTGAAGAACGCCAAGGCAGAACTGGTTACCCTTGCTGCAAGATACCGTGTCGCTCCGCCTGATCTCGTGAAAGCTACAGCCGAGCTCATCAACACAGCCGGTGAGTTTACCATACGTCTAGAGCAATCCTTATCTACTTGTCCAGCTAATGAATTCAATCAGTGTACCTCACAGCCGGCGCACAGCGTCCGCCGCACGAATGCAAATTCGATTTCTTCCTCCTGCACACAATCACCTCAAGTATAAACGCCACAATCTTCAGCAGCGAGCCCAGTTTCACCACAGCCCAAAAATGTCGCCTCCTTGAATATACAGGCCGCTGCTTCTTAATGACCTACGCAGGCATGGGAGCGCCCGAACCAAACTTCGACTGGCTACTCTCCCATCCGTCTCGCCTTCCCAACCAAACTTGGCCAACGGTTTTCGACCGCGCTTGCTACCACGAAGATGATGGACACATGTGCAAAGTCATTCGCGTCCTGCGACATGCCGAGAACGTCTCAAAGCCGTACAACCATTTACCGGAGTTCAAGGTGAAGCAGGGCATGTTCTTACCTGCCGCAATTGCAGCGATCGACTCGGGAAGTAAGCAACCGATGGAATGGACGAAGCATTTTGACTTTATTCGTGGGGCCGGATATCCTGAGGCTTGGGAGAAGGTTCCGTTGAGAGAGACTAGGATGCAGAATGGTACGGGGACTGCGAATGCGGTGAACGGTGTCAATGTTCATACGGAATCTGCGGCAACAAACGGGGTGAACGGTGCTAATGGTCACATTGAGACTGCGGCAACAAACCGGGTGAATGGTGCTAATGGTCATATCGAGAATAATGTTGAGGAGAAAGTGCCGCAGCTTGGTGAGAAGCCGGTGAAGCTTCCAGGCAGCTCCGCGGAGGCTCTGCCTACTCACGTCCGTATTTCTGCTACCGCTGGCTAGCTAGACGATGTAGGATTACAAACGCTAGCGGGATTTATCTTGGTGGAATGGGACCTAATGAGCATTGAACTCGAGTCAAGGCATTGCTCAGCTAAGACCAGCCTAGGATTCTGGATGACGAAATCGACGATTCCTACAAGCTACATGGAGTATTGTGCTCTCCGTTGTGCTCCTAATCTCCTGGCGTAGAAAGTTCACCTTCCCTATCGAGTAGTATAGACAAGGTATGTTCTGTAAATGATTGAGTATAGAGACCTAGGGCCAGCCCCATCGTCCTTGTGGCTAACGTCGACGTCAAGTCGCACTTCTAAAATTGTTAGGTTAATAATCATATAGTTTCTGATAAAATTAAATGCACCGAAACCGTATTTCAGACTCGGTGCTTATATATCTTCTATATGATATCAAGCGCGGGTTTCCTCATCCAGATGGCATCCTGCAGATCTCGCGCTCGTCGGCCGACACTGCATCACATTAATGCCCTACCATCTATAACCTGAACACCATACTCACCCCACATGGGTTAGTACGACAAACTGTGCTATACTGATGAAACCGCAAACAAAACCGGTCAGGAAATGTTGCTCCCTGCCGGCTGCAATGTTATTCGGTGGAACTTGAGGCAATATCACAAGACCGGTCAAGTCATCGTTAGCCATTGAGCGTTCATACGCTGCGAATTCAGTCATCTCGCCGGCAATCAAGTCGTGCAATTCAACAAACCAGCTATGACAGGCTCCGAGGACGAGCAAGTCGCAGTTGTTATAACACCAGACAAATCCCAAGCTGCCACTCTCACAGATAAGGATCGCAAAGGCGCGAAGTCGTCCATGAGCACTGCAAGTAAAGAAACTGAGCAGCCCTTGACTCGGAGTCCTGAGAGCGAGAAACCGCCCGCGCAGCAAACGGGCATGGCCGGAGCCCCTCGCAATCATGACTCTGACCCGAAGAGTGTTTGGATGGACGATGATGAAATACGATTCCAAAAGGTCCGGGAGAACAACTTCGTAAAGAGGTGCTGGGCTGTCATGTCATGGACGCCTCCGATCTGTCGATGGGATGTGGAGAATCCGCCTAAATTTAGTCTGGGCTTGAATCTACTGTTTTCTTTCGTACGTCGCTATTCCCTGCTTCTCCTTCTTCTGAATTAGCGGTGTCCATCTCATAACATCTCATCTTCAAGTATCTTGTATCAAACTTCCCGAACCACAATGCATCGCGAGAAAATTAAAACGACTGAATGCACGACTAGAAGATTGAAATGAAACGCTGTAAAGAACCATTAATCTCTCCTTACTGACTTCCACTCCACAGGCAGCTGCATTCTCAGTCGCAAACCTGTACTACAATCACCCGATCCTCAACATTCTCGCCGCAGACTTCCACGTCACCAACGAAAAAGCCTCGATAATCCCAACGGTCATGCAAGCCGGCTACGCAACTGGCCTCATCTTACTCTGTCCCCTCGGCGACATCTTCAGACGTCGCGCTTTTGTCCTGACTCTGACGTGCATCACAGCTACCATGGTCCGTCCTGCCTCCCCTCTGACTCCCTCTTACTGAAAACCCTCCCAGTGGCTAGGACTCTGCCTCACCACCTCTTTTCCCGCCTTCGCTGCCCTCTCTTTCATCACCTCTGTAACAACAGTAACCCCCCAGCTAATCCTCCCCTTGGTTGGGGACACCGCACCGCCCGCCACGCGCGCGCACGCACTCTCTCTCGTTGTCTCCGGGAACCTTGGCGGTATGCTAATCGCACGCCTCCTGTCTGGGATAGTGACCGAATACACGTCGTGGCGAGTGGTGTACTGGATAGCACTGGCAATCCAATACCTGATCGTCATCCTCCTCTGGGCTTTCATGCCCGACTACCCGGTCAAGAACGATGGCTTCGGGCAGAATTACCTCGCCATGCTTGCCGACATGGCGCTGATGCTTACCGAGTACCCTGTCCTTGTCCAAGCCTGCCTCGTGGGATTTCTCATCTCTAGCACCTTCACCTCCTACTGGACGACGCTTACATTCCTCCTCGCCTCCCCGCCCTACGGCTACAATTCGCTCGTCATCGGGCTCTTTGCGCTTATCGGGCTGGCTGCAATGACCCTCGGCCCGCCTTACAGCAAGGCAATCATGTCGCGCTTCGTACCGCTCTTCTCCACTCTCCTGGGCGAGGTCATGTGCCTAGTCGGCGTGGTGATTGGGACCTACACCGGCACCTTCACCGTTGCGGGCCCTATCATTCAGGCTTTTGCCATCGATATCGGCCTGCAAACATCGCAGATCGCGAACCGGGCCGCCATCTACGCGCTCGTGCCCAATGCGCGCAATCGTTTGAATACCGTGTATATGGTTTTCGTCTTCTCCGGGCAACTGACGGGGACGGCAGTGGGAAACCGGCTTTTCGCGCAAGGGGGTTGGGTGCGGAGTGGGAGCGCGAGCGTGGGGTTTATCGGGGCGGCCATTTTGGTGTGCTTGGCTAGGGGGCCTTTTCATGAGGGTTGGATCGGGTGGAGTGGGGTGGGAGATTGGAGGAAGAAAGGGGTACGTGAAGAGAAGGAGCAAAAGGATGTGGAAAAGACGGGTGATGGGGGTAGTCGGGGGAGGGGAGGAGAGTTAGGCTCGAAGAAGTAGGACAGGTTGGCGTCCACTTGGAAGATTGGGACGGCAAGAAGCTAAGGTTGGAAAGTCAGAGGAAAGGTTCGTAATTACCCGACAAACGCAAGGTGGATCTGTACTTCGCGGTCATATGTGCTTGTAGCGTGCTAGCCCAGGAACAGATACCTTGGATAGATCCACCGCGCGTAGTATATAGCAAAGGGCAGCACACTGGCGATTAAAATATGAAAATTACCTATTAATACAATTTAGCGAATTTTTATATTTCCTAGTCGTTGCTATAAAGACACCTGAGTAAATCAGAAGTCTGCGTAAAACGACGTTGAGATGATCACCAAGAATCCGCCTCCTGCGTAGCCTTGAATTTGGATACTTTCCAGTCAGACCGTTAACTGGGGGCGGTGAAGAGCTACATATGCCTCAACGCAGGCGGATCAAGCGCCATGCGGAAATCTTGCCAGAGCATGAGCTTCGCCTTATCGTGTGTAGAAGCGGACTACTCGTGTGAGAGCATCAACGCGTGGCAGAGAATGTAACGCTCGGTCTGAATCGATGTTGTCTGATTTTTGAAAGCGCAGAGCTCAATCGCTCAGAGGCTCGTGCGCTTGTCAGAGTATGTACTGTAGTAGTCGAATCGTTTGGGGTTGAGATCTCTAGGCTCTCCTGTAACTGAGACAGAAGGGGTCGTAGCCAGCACCACGTACAGGTGGAACTCGTCGCTGGCCTGCACATTTGTGATGTCGGTCATGACTTTGGCGATACGGCTGTCACTGTTGACATTGTGGAAGCCGTCTTGTGTCTCAGTTTTGTTTAAACTTCCTCTGGTCGAAACCATTCACATATGTGGAAATAGGGAAAACCTAATAGAATTGAAGTTTGAGATGGTTTTGACAGTATCAACAGTGATGCTTGTAACGCTGGACTCCAGGTTTGACAACGGAGTTATGCATCAATAGAGCCTGCATGTAGGTTTTTGACATCTTAAACTAAGAATAGTTTCAGATGTTATAGTGTATATTTACCTCTCAAATGTGAAGTCTTCGTGAACCATTTGAATTAAACGGTTGGTTGCAAAATTAATCCTATCTCTTCAAATACCGTGACTTCCTTAGAATACTCTGTGATGATGAGTTCCCAAAACTTTTTAGCAAAAGAGTTGTGAACAGAATCAGCGGCGGAAGGACCGAAGTATGACCAACCCAGTAGTACTTCGGCAACTTCGAGTGGTAGGGGTTAAGGGGTTCAATTACGTGACGCGGACCTACTGAGCTAGCGAGAGCTTGAGACCTCCAAAGATTTGACCTGCTTCAATGGAGATTGTTTCGCCACAATTCAAAGCAAGACCGCCGGGTCTATTATATAGACTCCGCAGATGAACCTTATGAGATTATTTTAGTCTATTCTGCCATGGCTCCAGTACCTACAGCAGCTGGAAAGCGAGGTCCCACCGTTCTGGTAGGTCCTTACATGCCATGCATCTGATGCATGTGAGCTTAATATTTATCTATACTAATTTTTCTAGGTGACCGACGCGCGTGAGCAACGGCCCCCTCCGAATCGACCTACTCCCCCTTTCCTTCGGCAAAATTCGCGCTTCATCACCGTTGACAGCGTCCTCCAGTATGCTTCCGATATTCCCTCAATGCAGCAACGTCAACCCAACGCTCGGCCGCACGCCCTACGCACTGGCTCAGGTAGGCCGGCAGATCCCAAGCTTGCAGGTCGTTTGGTTCCACAACACATGCACGCACGAAGTACGAAAGTAAGCGAGAAGCTTGTACTTTTACCAGAGACTGCTACAGCGGATGAAGAGATTGAAGAAAAGGCCGACTACGATGAGGATAACGATGCTGCACCTACACAAGATGACGAGGAAGCCCTTCGAAGAACCGGCGGTAGGAAGGGCAAAAGCTATGCGGAAAGATTACCTAAAGCTAGAAGAGCAGAAAAATTAGCCAGGGTGACAGCGTACTGTACTGCGCAAGCCTACAAGTTGAAGTCGACGGCGATATTTCTGAAGAGCAAGCATGCTGCGAGCACGAAATTATATGATGATTGCCTGTACACAGTATATCATCTGCCACTGTTGCCAGGAAGTGACAGATACAGGATAAGGAGTAGTCCGGTACTGAAAAGCCCGGGGGGGAAGGCAGTGTTGGACGAAGAAATAGAGAGAAGCGAGTTGAGGGACTATGGCGAGGGTTTCTTCGAAGAGGATGGAGGAGAGAGGTTTCGTGTGCGGGAGTTTGGGGATGAGGAAAACCACAAAAGAGTCGAGTCCAATGATGCAAATGGAAATGAACGACATCGAAGGCGAGAAAGCGACGATGCTGGACGTTCTACGAGTCCCCCAAGAGTAGCTCCGGATGCTTTCACCTTTGCTGAAATGTTCGTATTTTCTTATGGAGTTGTGGTGTTTTGGAATTTTACAGAGCGGCAAGAGAAGGACATATTAGCGGATCTTACATTCTCGGAGTCGGAAACAGGCATTGCATTGGTGGCTCGTGCCCTAAGAGAGGAAGACTTTGAAACGGAAGAATTTCACTTTGAGTACTCACCCGAAATACCCAGGCCTAGGGTTTTCAACGACATGATCACGTTAAGGAGTGGAGACCACATGATCAAGCTTGCAATGTCGCATGCGATTGCGCAGAGCACAAAGCTATGCTTTTTCGAGCAGCGAATGGCCGATCAGATGGCAGAAGCCCAGCATGTTCCTAAGCGGCTTGCTTTGACGGGGAATCTAGGCATGAAGCGGGAAGAGGTAGTAAAGATTCTCGGGGCACTGTTTAAAAGCCGCGTTGATGTCAATCTATGTAAGCTCCTCTTAATTCGTGTACGTTTGTATGGACAACCTCGCTCATGCAATCACAGCATCAAATATGCTTGATGTGCCAAATTTCTTCTGGGACAGCGAACCAACCCTGCATCCCCTTTATTACGCCGTCCGCGAGTATCTCGAGATCAAGCCTCGTATTCAAGTTCTCAACGAGCGCTGCAGAGTCTTTCTAGACTTGGCTGAGATCTTGTCAGATTCTATAGCGGATAACAAGATGTCTCGTAAGTACTTCTCTTAGTTAGGGTCTATCTTATCTTGCATTCACCCAGAAACGCCAAGATCGCTGACGATAGCTTTGAAGGCCTAACATGGATTATCATCGTTCTCATTTGCCTCTCCATCTTCGTCACCTGCTCAGAGGTGTTCCTCCGCTTCGGGATCTTATCGGCTCGTGGATCAAAAGATGACGGTCTTAAGGCTTGCGTCATGCCTGACGGCTACGTCTCATTTCCGAAAAACCTCTAGCACGAGCTGACGACCGTCGGTATTTCTTCTATCATTGCATTAGCGATTCGAGCATCTAGCATGGTGCTTCTGGAGTAATTCGTTATTCTCGGTCTTGGTTTTCGGGATCTTTCACGTATAACGGGTATGTACTATGATACAGATATGACTGCGTTTCACCTCTCCTGGGTAGCCTGTCCTCCACTTTGTACATATAAGGGCATTTTAAAGCCCCGTAATCAGATTCCAGGTGCCCCGTAACCAGGTCGTCGAGAATTATTGTGTTGCAGCTTATCTTGGTACCGCTAGCAAAGAGGCATAGCCAAATTATTTTCTTCCCTGCATCGTCGTCTCTGATTAGAAAATTTATGGACATCTATGAGAATAGGTGGCAAATCCCAATATGACTAGCACGAAAAGCCGCTTGTGCTGGAGCGCTTCAAATGAAGTTTCTGCTACTATCAATATATGTAAGCAGAATTCCAGCCTATCAAAGCGAAAAGACGGTGGTGACGGCTCTGTCACGGAGATTGCTTTATCGAATGGCCAATTGCTGTTTCTTTCGACTGGGGAATGCTTGGATCGAGTTCCCTCGGTTCAGCTCGCAATCCTTGCAGCTTTCAATACTCTCATTCTCATGCCGCTAGAAATATACAAAGGCTTAATCTGTAAATTGCTTATATTTCGTTAAGACCTTCATGGAAGCTCTTCGATTGTATTCCCCATTGAGGGCCCTCAAATTTTTTCGACGAAGGTTACTGCGAGCATTACATTGGTTTCATAGGCACATTCTAATCTTGGATCAAGGCATACTTTCCGATAGAAAGAGCTTGCTATGGCACATGCGAACCTAGCAGTGACATTACCATGGCTGAAGAAGATTTTTCAGCTACAGCCACAGACCATATCGTGTCAACAGCAGACGAAGATGTTACTAAGGGACTGCAGAAGTTCTCTCTATATCATAGAAAGAAATTGGGATTTCTGAACTTATCTGCAGGTCAGTCATCAGAACGCCCTTGTTCACATGTTTCATCAGCTAAGTCCTAATTTTTTCCAGAACTGCGACTCAAGCTTTATAGGCTAGTGTTTATCCAATCTCGCTTGTAGAAGAAGGTTTTTCGTTCGAGCGTATCCTGCTTGGCCGTTTTAATGTGGACTCCCCTATCGTAAGATGCTGGTGCCATGATATCCACTGCCTCGTTCCAGCAATCCTCTTCACATGCAAGACAATCGCTACGAAGAGCACCTCAATACTCTACGGCGAGAATACCTTCACCTTCATATCCTGGCAAGAAAATGAGTGTGCCACAACGATTCCATCCTCAGTGCAACTCCGGAGAGATTGTTCTAACCTTTTCAGCAACCGCGACGGCAAAGGAAGAAGTCCCGCTTTTCCTTCGAAATGTTTTTCCGGCCTTCCTGCTCGAGATCGGTCACGCCAATGCTTCCCTGATACAAGAATTTTCGTTTTCCGCCCTAAGCGTACACCTTATCCGAGCCCAGGTGCCGATAATAGTTGGGCTGGCTAGACAATATATGTCGAACGTTCATCATGTTTCGGTTCGTTATATAATTGACGACTTGGAGCAGGAAACTTCGATATGAGGATCAGCTCGGCATTGACTTTTCGATCGCGTTGCCGGCGTTTTACAAGGCTGCGTAGAGGCCACGATTCCAGGGGATTAAGAAGCATTATAGCGACTTGGGTAAATCCCTACTTCAGGCAGACCCCGAAAAACGAACGTATAAGGGTAAAGCGAGCGAATCAAGGAACTCCTATTTCATTGAAATTTCTACTACCAACATCATCTAAGTACCCCACCCCCGAAACCCTACAAGAATCAACCGATCATCAACCCCTTAACCCTTTGACGACCAAACCAAACCACCAACAATAGAACCAACAAAGCCCAGCAATCCAAAACATTGCCAGCAGACTTCTCAAACTACGGACTTGTCACAGGCATCATCACTGACCCTCTCCAAACAACAAAAAACGGACACAAACGACCAGACATCCATTAACACAGCCAGCGTCAAAATCACAGCACCCTCACCATGCTATTCCTCACCTCAACCAACCCTAGCAAAAACAGTAGCCTGAGTCGCAAACACTACCCTATGCCACAAATCCATTACTTCAAACAGAAACCAACCATCCATCCACCACATCAACCACTGTCCCAAACCCCCAAATCTATCCCCAAACCCCAAAACTTTGGAGCAAAACGCATCAAGGCTTCATGGCTCAAACAAAGACACCCCCAAAAAAATTCTCAACAGGCATATCAAGTAACCAAAGCAGAGAAACATATACTATTAAATTTAAAAAAAAAAATTCATGCTACGAGGTAGATGCCTCCTTCCGCGGAGCAGCAGCATGGGAGATTAATTTGTATAGCGCCGAGCACCAGAATTGCAAGAATCGCTACCACATCCAATTTTTTTTTTAAAATGACATGTCCTTGCTGATGAGGCGTGAGCACCTTTTGTGCGTTTTTAAGACGGGTCTGCTCTCCAGTCGAAATCATGAAGAATCAAGTTCTTGGACATGGGGAAAGGGATGTGGTTTGAGAAAAGGGGAGGGGGTCGGCTTTTTAGGAAGGTGTGATGTGGGGGTTGGTGGGGGGGATTGGAAGGAGGGATGAAGGGGGAGGGATTTCCAAAATGTGCTCAAAATAATGTTGTAGGGAAGCAGTCTATTCCCTAGGACCTACCTACTCACTATGTATAAGAACGCTTTTCCCCAACGTTACCAAAACCCATGTCTTTCTTGGCAACAAGTACTTTACCCGTTGGTTGGTTGGTGGGTTTGAGGAGAAAAGTCGGAGGGAAAAAAAGGGGGATAGACGAAACTAGTGTCATGTTACGGGAACTCAAAAACCTCTCCTTCCGACTAAAAACCCTCCCCTAGCTATTGTAAAAGCCCACCGCCTCAAAACACTACTCTCAATCCACACCGAAATCGTCACTCTAACCCCCCAATCCACTCATTAGCCGGCCCCCCCCCCCCTCCCCTCTCCCCCCACCCCCAATGCCCCCTCCCAAACCCCTAGCAAAACTCCATGCCCCCCATCCCTCCCTCCCCCAGTCCCCCACCAGCCTGCTCCACCAAATTCGGACACTCCCTCAACCCCTCCCCCTCTCCCACTTCTCCAACCACATACCCCTGCTGCGACGGCACCTCGGCAAGCACACGCTGCATCGCGCGCGGCACCTCGTCGAGTCTTGCACCCACAGGATCGGCCATCTCTGCGAAGTCGATGGGCTGGAAGTGCATGGTGGACCAGAGGGAGGGGTTCCATTCGCTTGGGTCGAAATGCTCTTGCTCTTGCTGTTGGATTTGGGGTTGGTGGTGGTGCTGTTCGTGGTGGGTGTATTCTTGGTGCTGCGGGAGTTGGTAGTACTCGAGCGAAGGGTGGTCGAGCTCTTGATGATGGGGCTCGAGTGGGTTCTGGTCTACTGCATCGGCGGCATAGGGGCTATCGTAATCCGGCGGCGGCTCGCCCGGTGGCTCGGTGAAGGAGAGATGGATTTGACCGCCGGTAAAATCTTGGGCGTCGGCGTCGATGGGGGCTTGGTCGTGGTGGGCGGTTTGCGCGGCATAGAGGGCTTCTTCGTAGGTGTTGGCTTGGTCTTGGCTGTAATAGGCAGAGTCTGCCAGGGATGCGTAGTAGAGGTCTTGAGAGGGGTTGGTAGGGTCGGGCGACTGGCAGTCCGGTAGTTGAATATCGAAGATAGCGTCATGAGACATGTAGTTGGATTCTTGGGATGAAAATGCGTATTCCTCGGGGTTGTCGACAGATCCTCGGGAGACAGCGGTGATCTCTTGAGAGGGATAGCCGTACTCTTGGGAATGGTAGGCGGGGGGCTGAGATGTATAGGGTGGCAGGGTGGAGCTGGAGACGGATGATTCGAATAAGGTGGAGGTCAAGAAGGAAGGATGATCGGCTGTGGGCGTTGAGGAAGAGGAGTCGCTTTCTGATGGGACCGCCGCCAGTAGACTCTCCGAGTTCTCCGCGAGTAAGTCGTTGGCGTTGTGATTGAAGTATTCTGCGTGCAGCGGACTTGGTTGCGCACAGGTGGTGTACTGAAGTGTTGTGCTGAGGGAGTCTGAGGGTTGATAGATAAGTGGATTAGGTGATGGAGCTGGAGATTCGGCTTTGACTTCAGAAACCGGTAGTTTGAGCTTCCTCCAGGTCGTGGAAGCTACTCCATTCCGAGCAAGGCGAAATTTCCATAGAAAGACGCATATCCGCTGCGGCGCCGACGCGACCACTCGAGGCGTTGCATACACTTCCTGCATGACAGACATCTCTTGCAGATAACGATTGGCTCGTTCCTCCTCTTGCTTCAAGGCATGAGGATCCCCGTTGGTTTCTTCGGCGACTTTAAGTCTCTTGTTTGTCATGTTGAAGAAGACTGCCACCCACCAGCTGCTTCGAAACGCGATCTCTAGCCTGGTGTCGTTAGTTAGCGGATCTTGAGAATGCTTCAATGCCCCCGAGACGCCTTCGACCAAATTGACTTTGTTAGGGTCTTCGGGCAGATACCCGTTGCCCTGGAATTTAACTGGGACCCCCTTTTCGAAGAACTTTGTCTTATATTTCCAGTCCTTGAATTCTATGCCTCTGGTGATATCAACGAAAAAATCCACACCAAGTTTCGAGCCCGGGGTTGGATGATTGTTCATCAACCGGAATTCTGCTTCGAACAATATGACTTCGCCATTTCGCTGCGGCTCGTTACCATACAGTTCCAGGTCCGGATATTCCAGCTGCCAAGCATTCGGATTCTCTAAAAGCTTGGGCGCTGTACCAATCTCGCTTTGGATGACTGTGTAGGTGTGAACAGAGCTATTCTGAGGATCGAGGACGTACATTTCGAATTCGACCTGGCGAAGGCAGGGCGGGTGAAGTGGAACGTTGGAACCAAGAATGCCAGGTGCTGGCCTAGGCTGACTCAAGAGAAGCTGGTCCTCTGTGAGAATTGGGCTCTGAAAGTCAGTGCTACTGCGAAATCCGGGTTCCGCGGTGTTGTTCATGTTGGTGACAAATTTCATCCCTATTGATTTCAGCTACCAATCTGTTAAAAGATACAGCTCGGCAACAACCTACAGATCGGGTTGTCTTGGAGGAAAGGCTTTAGGACTTGGATATGGCTCGAGATCTGTTTACGAGTCCGGTGTACTCCTGAATGGATTCTAATATAGCGACTTATCCATTCATTCCTTCCAGATAGTTTGCCGCCAAGCCATCGCTGCTTTCGGCCCCAATTAGGGATCACGCGCAGAGCTGATCGAATATACCTCAGCACATGGCCTAATAGGAGGAACATTAGGAGACGCACCCTGCTGGAAGATTTCCTCCAAGTTGTCTGGCCAGACTGGCTCGTTTTTTGAACCTTTCAAATAATATCTCTGTTGTTTATCCCGATAATTTTGGTATCTGGGGGACAAACGTTCTGCTTGTGTGACTACCTGTGAATACATCTGGTCGGTGTCTAGCGATTCTGGTTCCTCATCCTTTGCCCGCCTTCGCTTTCGACGCTGTAGCTTCAAGGTGGCCTGAGCTGAACGGCAACGAGGGATAGCGGACAGCGGGGGAACCGGGACTTCATACTCATCAAAGGTAGTCCCTTTGGACACCCCCAGGGTGGAATCTAAATTGCTTGAGCCCACGTTCCCTGAACTGATCTGGAGGACTCCTTTCTGACTCTCGGGACCCCCTAGAGCTGGAGCGTTTGACCGCAAGATGGATGCATTGCTCCGCAGCTCCATGAATGTGGAAGGGACCTTAGAGAAATGACTGCTAACTCAGAGGTATGCAACAGAGGCTGAAGGAATGATAACGGCAGACTAGTCAAGTGCACATAGCTGAGTATATAGTCGCAAAATTTGGGGTTGGGTTGGGGAACATCATGGGATATAGATTATAAAAGCACAATAGCAGGCTCATAAAACCAAAGATCTCCCGGTCTACAAGGAGGCAGTTAGGCACATCTGAGGCCGCCCGAGAGCTAGAGCGCTAGGCTAGAAACAGCATGTCTTCAAGTTGGGAGGAGACCCTGTAAAGCCTTACCGGGTCCTCTATGCAGAATTCAGATCTTCGCGAGAACCCAAGCAAGGGGGGATTGTAATGAACCATCGGCCCAGGGATATAGGCGGCACGGGAATGGAGTTCGCTGCTCTGGTAACTGTATAAAAAAAACACCTTGTCAGCTTGATCAAATGTCTTGACTCAATTCTGATCCAACATAGAATCGATTTCGATAGTAGACCTTTACTCAAGAACAGAAGCATTTGAAGAAATGAAGACCACATAAAAGGGCAATAAAAGGGCAATAAAAGGGCACGGTGATTGAATGTCTTCCGGTTATATGTATATTTACTTCCCCGCTGTCTGGGGAAATATGCAAGGGGTACACCTTTTGACCTTCGGCACCCCTCGCCAAAGGGCCCTTTCGGTCTCATTCGTTGTCAATTTCCTCGCTCCCTTGGATATTGAATTTCTTACGGCCCGAGCCGGTAAGTCTCTGCAATGCAACCTTATCGGCTTGACTACCAACTTTCTTTTGCATCTTCTCAATTTCCTGCTCTGGGTCGATTGCATCTTCTGCCGCGAAGTCTAACACCAATCTCCTCCCTAGCAGATGAGTGTTCTTAAGTGCATCCATAGCGTTCTCGGCTTCTCTTGCCGTTACGAAATCCGCAAAAGCAAATCCACGGGTTGAGCTATCGAATTTCTTGGGCACGCGCACTGATCGTAGCTGGCCATAAGAGCTAAACAGCGATCGCACATCCTTCTTTGAAACTTCGAATGGTAGATTCTTGACGATGATCTTGGTCCTCCGACCAGCAATCTTCTTATCATGATCCTCATTCCGTCGTTCTTCCGCTGCATCGATAGCCCTATGCGACGTCTTGATGAGAAGCTCATGACCCTCGAGCTTGTATCCATCCATAGCCGCAAGCGCTGCTTGGGCCTGCGATTTGGAGCGGAATTCCAAGAAACCAAATCCCATGCTGAGAACTTGTCCCAGCTTCTTTGGGTCGGGCTTCGTCTTGACTCTAGCAGATATGAAGCCGTCAAGAGGCCGAAAGACCTCGCGTAAGCGTTCTCCAGTAGTCGAAAAATTAAGATTTCGGACAAAGAGAGTTGAGCTATTTACAGATTGCGGTACGCTACCATCCTCGAGTAGCTCCGTTGTCGAAGGTTTCGCGCTCTTTGTTTTTGCCGTGATCGGGCTATTTCTATCATTCCTCGTATCCCCATTACTAATCAAATCTCGGGGTGCCTTTTCCAGGAAGAGTATTGAATCTTTGAATTTTCTGTAAGCCAGGCCACCAAACGCAGATCGCGCATGGTCTGCATGCTCAAATTCAATAATTGCAATTGTACCCGAAGGGGGCATAAGAATTCTCGAAACGCTGCCGTGTGTCTCGAAGAGAAGTTTCAATTCTTCCGACTTTGTCCCATATGAAAAGTTTTTGACTAATATGGTAGTGTCACCCCTTTCTCGCTTCTTGAAGGCATCTAGATCTACGCCATTGGCAGAAAAGTATGATTTGGTCTCTTGAATAATATGTGTCTCAGCATGTGCTTGCTTGATCGCAGCATCTGAGGATGTCGGATCCAGCAGCTCGGATTTCGAAACGCCAAGCCGATCCGATATTGAAGATATAACAGCATCGGCCTTAAAATATATACGTTAGCCGTCAAAGTCACTAAATTTGTTTACTGTCCAACACCCACATTCATATACAATGAATTCCAATTGAATGTGGAAGACGCAGCTTCGGCTCTCCGTTTGATCTGTTGCTGCTTCTTGAGAGGTAATTTTGAGATTGCGAACTCATCCAAGCCGTTCTGCTTCTTAGCCTTTGCTGGAATGATGTGTAACAGACGGCCATGGAAAGCTTTTCCATCCAATGCCCTTAAAGCTCGGTCTGCAGCTTCTGGCTCCGTATACTGAATGTAAGCGAACCCTTTGCTGTTTCCAGATCGGCGATCCAACGGAAGATGGACCTAACCACCACTGGAGTCAGTCTATGTAGTGCGCCCACATCCCTAAAAATACTACAGTATCAATTATATTTTCAGATATAAGAAGTATCTACTAAAATACTCTTCCTGGTAACATCACATGCATAGCATAAGCTGTCCCTATCAGGATGTTCATCCCAAAACCAGAGCAAAGGGGTCACCAAAACAATAGAAAGTCTGACAACTATACCTCTTCAATTGGACCACACTCGAGGGCATCAAAGTGCTTTCGCAATTCGAGTTCCGTTGTAGTGTACATGAGATTTCGAACAAAAAGCCGTCCTGTGCCAATATCAGGGTTCTCGATACCACTAATCACCTGTTCAGCCGCTACAACGTCCGCTTTGTTGATCACTTCGTCGGTTTGAACACTTGCATCTGACGTTTCTCTTCCCCATGGCTGCATTAGCACGCCGAGATCATCAGGTACTTTCTCTTCAACTTCGGGCAAACACCTCGATTCATGGGAGTTGTCATCGTCAATTAGTCTCAGCAGTCGACTAGTCCTTGAGCGCAGCCAATCCTCATCAGAAGCTGCCGGCATGGTATTGTTGGGTAGTTCTAACACCTTTCCAGAGGCAGGCTTCAGGCTGTTGCCGTATTCTGCATCCTCTAGATTTGTTCCAATGTCTTCCGTATCTCTACCTGTAGCGTTTACTTCCTCCGCCAATCCTACGGGTTCATCGACATCTTCAGACTTTTTGGAACGTTTGCTTCTTTGGGGGACCGCTTCGTACTCTTCGTCACTTTGGGCGGCCTGCACCTTGTGCACCTGATTATGCGTATTCTGTTGTGGGACATTCTGGGTTCCTGCCGAATCCTCGTTTGCCCAAGTTCGCGATTTGGACGGAGGTTGCATGACTTCAAGGAACTCCTGAAGTTTAGGGTCGCCATCAACTTCACCCCCATCACCACGATTTCGCTTTCCCAGGTTAGAACTCTGTAAGGTGTCATCATTCAGGGCCTGTGGTGCGACCTTATTGTCCCCATTTGCGAGGGTTTTCCTTGGACCCAATTCACGCTGGTCCTCAACCTACATGATTTGAGATCAGTTTGAGATTTGGCTTTGCGACACATGGAAACTATACCGAACGAGCTAGTTCGACACCTATCCTAGACATACGTATGAAGGATTTGTGGTGATATTTGACGGCCTTTGCAGCTTCCTCAGGGTTCTTGTAGCCCACATATCCAATGCGTCTGTGAGGGATAAATTTCGCATCTGTGATTGCACATTGTCTTGAAAAATGCCGGCGAAAGTCTTCAACACTTAGGTTCGGAGGCAATCCTCGAACAAAGATCCTCGAAGACTCCATAACGCCGAAAACGTCCCACCTCGAAGAATATGGCTCGAACTCTGCAATTCGCGGAGTTAGAGGGATTCCGCCGCTAATGGAAATAGCCGAGACTACTAGCGTGTGTGTCGCGTTCCTCGTTCTTAGGCGCCGGGAATATCGACTCCGTAGCCCACATAAGGTATTCTCTGCCTCCTCAACAGTTGCTCAGCTTTGAAGTGTCCGCCGGGAGAGTTTCTTGCTTCTTTCTTCTTATTCCCGGGCAACCATCTCAATCGTTCAGCTACTATGGCTACCGAGAAGAAAGAAAAACTTGACGGCGAGCAATATCCGTTTCTCCTATGTGTATCAGTGCTCGCTAACAACTTTAAAGCCCAGATTAAATCGGCAGATATGGTACGATCAGACCGAGTCCCGAATCTACAGCCTCACAACTAAGATCTATTTAGAGCGAAGAGATGCAGCAACAGGCTATCGAAGTTGGTGAGCTTTCACAGATTGCATATACGGCGCAAACATTAACCAAGAATTGTGCAGCTTCCGACGCGATGGAAAAGTACAGCATCGAGAAGGTATGAGAGCCTTGGTCCTGCATTTGAACTATGTGAATAAGATTGGGGAGCAGAAGCTAATGCGGTAGTATAGGACATTGCGCAATACATCAAGAAAGAGGTATGTCCTTCGAAGCACCAGAGGCGATACGAGGGAACCTTGTGCACCGAGATCGCTTCCTACACCAACAGATTTCGCCGCTCTCGGCCCTCCGTGCGGAGGGAGGCGTAATAGGGCTGATTGTCCGCTCGCATAGTTTGACTCGCGAGCGGGAGCAACATGGCATTGCATCGTGGGCCGGAATTTTGGAAGCTTTGTCACACATGGTACGGAAGTTTTATACGGAAACCAATACAACAACCCATCGCTAATAGGGTGTGATAGAAACGAAACATTTCATATATTTCTACCTCGGTCACTGCGCGATACTCCTTTTCAAAACTCAATGAATATGGCGTTGGAGTGGTGAAGAGAGCAGATACCATGTGCAACGTCCATCAAAAGCAAAGAAGATTGTCTTGTTACCCTGGGTGGTTGGATGGCGTACTTTGTCGTTTACCATCCCTCTTCAGCAATTTGTAAGGCAGGCTTTTTGGAGGCATCGGGTGTTTTGTCGTGTCTTGGAACAAAGGGATCTGTTGTATGCATTAGGTGCACAAAACTTTCTAAATTGAAGCCTTGAGTGCCTCAGTCACCTAACTACCTTAGGTAAAGAAGGGAAGTGAAGCTTGATAACTCGGTTCTGCAGCCCGCTAGTGGCTAGCGTTAAGTAGGTAAAGATAAGGTAAGCGAACCGTCTCAACTCTGCGGCTTCTTCCACTTTATTCCGTACGGGATTTTACGATGCAGAAAACACGCCTTATCAAACATCAACGCGATAAGGCAGCTATCGATCTGTCCCCCGCATGTTTGTTTTGTCGGAGAACGGAGATATGTAAATGCCGACTGCAATCCGAAGAGATGCATGATGTTGTGCATGGACAAGCAGCACAAGTGCACAACCACCAAGCACCAATCAGAGGTCAGGTTCATCATGTTTCTTATCGTAACGTCTGCTATCATGCTATGTAATATGTAGGCTTGTGCACTGGAGCAGCGCATAGTGGGGTTGATGAGGGGCCTTGAGAATGTGTATCTGAACTATTTTACCTTATCTTTACCCTATCTCCGCTGCATCTTGTCATCTCATTTCGTTTCTGCTATATAGATATATATATATATATCTATGTCTATCTATCTGCTGCTGTCCGAGGCTTGGATGCAGCTGTGTGTAAACCCTGCACATCTCGAAGAAGTCTAGTTGAAACGCACAATAAAAGCAACGGTTACAACTTCTTTCCTTTCCTTGGAATGCATTGTAAGGAATAAACCCATCGCACGTCTCACCAATGCCATCTGCACCTCCCCTGAGCCAGGCTGTAGGCTATGGCGTGGTCCTAGGGCTAGGGTTCGCCTTCGCCTTTGGTATGATATTGACGACCTACGTGCTGAAGAGATATCAAAATGAAGTGCAAACTTCCGAAATGTTCAGTACGGCGGGAAGGACCGTTAAATCGGGCCTCGTGGCTTCCGCCGTGGTTTCCTCCTGGACCTGGGCAGCCACTCTGTTGCAGTCTTCTGGGGTGGCATACCGATACGGAGTCTCGGGTCCTTTCTGGTACGCTTCTGGCGCAACGGTACAGATTCTCTTGTTTGCCACGCTCGCTATAGAGCTGAAGCGGAGGGCACCCAACGCTCATACTTTTCTTGAAGTCATTAGAGCGAGATATGGTGTCTATACGCACTTGGTGTTTACCGTTTTCGGCTTGATGACCAATGTTTTGGTGACAGCCATGCTGCTCACTGGTGGCTCGGCAGTCGTGACATCTTTGACCGGCATGCCCACTGCGGCTGCTTGCTTCCTCTTGCCAGTGGGAGTGGTCATGTACACGATTGCTGGAGGTATCAAGGCAACATTCCTGACGGATTATGTCCACACTGTTATGATCCTCATCATCATCTTCATATTTGCTTTCACAGCTTATACGACAAATGTGAATCTTGGAAGTCCTGGAAAGGTATATGATCTCTTGGTCGAAGCGGCGAAGAGACATCCTGTCGAGGGCAACGCTGAGGGTAGCTATTTGACCATGAGATCAAAGGAGGGAGCTATCTTTTTCGTCATCAATATTGTGGGCAACTTTGGGACTGTCTTTTGTGACAACGGTAAATCGTCTGCTGCGGACTGTGTGACGGTATGGATATTGACAAATTATACCAGGCTACTACAATAAAGCGATTGCTGCAAGCCCAGTCCATGCTCTCCCCGGCTACGTGATGGGTGGACTCAGCTGGTTCGCAATCCCTTGGCTTGCCGCCACGACCATGGGACTCTCCGCTTTGGCCCTCGAGTCTAACCCTGTATTTCCATCCTACCCGTCCAGAATGCCAAACGCAGACGTGACTGCTGGTCTTGTATTACCAGATGCCGCCGTCGCTCTCCTTGGAAAAGGTGGAGCTGCAGCGACCTTGCTGCTAATCTTCATGGCCGTCACTTCAGCCAGCTCGGCCGAGTACATTGCCGTCAGCAGTATCTTCACCTACGACATTTATCAGACGTACTTCAACCCCAAAGCCAGCGGGAAGAGGCTCATATACATGGCTCACACATGCGTGGTCGTATACGCTATTCTACTCGCCGCTTTTTCGACGGGGCTCTATTGTAAGTGCTTTCACTAATACTTACTTCCTTGAATACTTCTGATTCGAATCTACACAGACGCTGGAATTTCCATGGGCTACCTGTATCTCATGATGGGTGTGATAATTTCATCCGCCGTCCTCCCCGCCGCCCTAACCCTCATGTGGAAGCAACAAAACATGATCGCCGCCACCCTCTCGCCAATCCTCGGCCTCATCAGCTCTCTGATCGCCTGGCTCGTCACCGCCAAGAAGCAGTCCGGCAACCTCTCCGTGGACAGCACCGGCAGCAAGCAAGTCTCCCCATTCCCCCTCCCCCTTCCATCCCTCATTCTATACTAACCACCCACCCTCCCTCAAACAGCAACCCCATGCTCGCCGGCAACGTCGTCGCGCTCCTCTCCCCCCTAATCTTCATCCCCGCCCTCACCTACGCCTTCGGCCCTCAAAACTACAACTACGCCTCCATGGCCCTCATCCGCCTCTCGGACGACTCCTCCATCGCCGCCTCCCAAGACACCGACCTCGAGCTCATCCCCGGCCAAACCCACTCCGCCAACAACGCCAAAGAGCAAGCCCAGCTCGCCCGCTCGTCCACCATCGCGAAAACCCTCACCGCCGTCATGACCCTCGTGCTGCTGATCCTGTGGCCCATGCCGCTGTACGGCACCGGGTACGTGTTTAGCAAGAGATTCTTCACCGGGTGGGTTAGTGTGGGGATTTTTTGGCTGGGATGCAGTGCGGTGTGTGTCGGGGTGTATCCGCTGTGGGAGGGGAGGCATAGCTGTGCGAATACGGCGAGGGGGATTTGGAGGGATTTGACGGGAAAGGGGGGGGCGGTGGTGCAGGGGCGGAGGGCGGAGGTAGGGGAGGAGGGTGAGGAGGTAGGGACGCCGGTGGAGAAGGGGGTGGAGGCTGTGGTGGAGAAGAGGGATAGTCGGTGAGGTGGGAGAGGAAAAGTCTCCAGTCAACTACGACGCCAGCGGAACAGGTGGTGGAGGCTGTGGCGGAGAGGAGGTTTTTTTCTTCTTCTTTCCCCCCCCCCTTCATTTTAACGTGCTTATGCAGCCAAAGGTTATGAAGCACAGCATGCCATCTACGTACATAGATACACACAGAGTCGTACTGACGATGTATGTACATAGTATGGAGAAGCTCTCTGCGTGAAACAGGCTCTTAGAGCCTAAAAAAAAAAAAACCCCCCACCGTTGTTTATTCGATGTAGTAGTCGCTGTAACCTGAATGAATCCACTTTTCCATACCCAGTCAGATGAGCCCAAGGAAATTCCTGCTGCAAAGCAGCCGACTCAAAATTCTAGACTGGCAGTATATCCCGTAGATATAGTTGTACATAGTTGTGCAATCACATTGATAGAATGGGCGACGAGGAGCTATGCCCGAGCGGAGAGGAGGTGAGGTGTGCCGCGGTAGAAATCTTTGCGGCTACAACGACCAAACGGGATCAGTGTAAATGTTGCGTGCGACATGGAATATTATCATGAGTTCAGTTCCTACATTCTGACCATCACCCGGATCTGCAGCAGCCACTGGTATCCCAAACGAGCCCGGCAAACCCCTTTCCTTTCCTAAACTCCAATCGCTAGAACAAAACCGTCATGTCCACCCATATTAATGTGTTTCTCTCCTCGATCCCCACTTCGCCCCTTCATCCCTCTTCCTTCCCCCCTTCATCCCTCACTTATACCCCACCAACCCCTGCCCCGGCGGCGGTCCCCCCGCCCCCCCATTCGGCCCTCCAGGCCCATACACCCCCGCCCCTGTCCCACTAGGACCATTACCCCCTCCTCCCGGCCCTCCCAGCCCACCACCACCATAACCCCCCTGCCCCTGCCCCTGAACATCAGGCCGCTGGCTGAGATCCTGCATGAAATGGCAGATGGGGCAGGCGAGCTCTTGGTACTTGTGCGTGGCGAGCGGTAGCACGGGGACGAAGCAGAGCGTGAACCAGGGCCAGCGGGTTATGCAGTGCGCGCTCCAGTTGCCGCAGTTTTGGCATTGCGCGGTTATGTTTTCGAGGCCGGGGAGGGGGGAGGTGAATTCTGGGGGGGGCGTCTTGGTTAGCTTTTTTTTTTTTGGGTGGTCTTTCGGCGTGGGTGAGTTTGAGGGTTCGAGTTGAGGGTTGTGGTTGTGGTGGAGAGGGGGGGGGGGGCGCAGAAACTTACCGTGGGTACCGAAGGTGATGCAGAAAGCCATGAGTGTATGTGAGGAAATGGATGGGTGGAGTGGATGAGGAGGATGAGTTGGGTTGTGAGAAGATGTGGTTGGGTGAAGGAGCTTCAGCGGCGAATCCTTGAGCTTGACACAGCCACTTGCATAAGGTAAGCTTTATGCATGCATAATATTAAGTGAACTGGAGGAGAGGCAAATGCTTGTGTTCACAAATACTCAGCAAAGCCTGATGAAGATTAGAGATGATACGAGGTCACCAAAGCAAATGGACTTCGTGATGAGCAGATTGGTTTGTTCTTCGATCTAATGAAGCAAGTACAAGCCTTTCTAGTCAAGTCTATCGGCGACGATGTTAGCCAACATCCATTTTGCAATAACCACTGATCCCTCATCTAAACTTCGACGATTGCCTAATCTCCAGCATAAAGCACCTGGTAACCTCCTTGCACCGCTCCTGCCCTACAGATTTCTAAAATCCATCCGCGTTGAAGCTGGCGTTCTCGAAAATATCTAGGAGCTCATTGGTGAAGGAGTTGAGATCGGGGTAAGCGTGACGGTCGTATAAGTACATACCCCCGTAAATTCCGTAACCGACTGTGTGACATGAATAGTTATGGTAGTGACTGGGGGCTCGCTGCTGGTGCTTGGAACTACCACGATCGTCTCAGTTGTGGCGGCTATGTCTTTCGTAACAGTAGTGTTGACAGTGACGGTGGCTGTTGTCGTAGCGAGAATCGTAGGGATCGTAATTGTGACAGTCGGCCAAAGATCACTTGTAGTGGTGAGAATCTCGGTCTCGGTAAAGTACACCGTCTTCTGAAACAGAGGACTGGTTGGCTGAGAGACTGAGACAGGATGAAAGGTGCGAGTGGTAGTGGTGGCGACAGCATAGTTTGTGGCGGTGGAAGTGATCGTAGTGTAAACGGTTTTTGTGACAATGAGATTGGTGGGTTTGGAGCAGTGATCAACAAGAGGAGCGGCAGTTGCAAGGAAGCCCAAGAGGAGAAGGATCATGGAGATGAGGGCAGAGCGTGCCGGTAGTAGATGCATTTTGGAGGTTGAAACTGTAAAGTTTTCGAAAACGGCGGAAATACTTTGTATTTGTCTGTAATCAGTTGCGGTTGAGCTGAATAAATATCAGCAGGGGGGGGGATTCTCGTAAGGAAACTATGGGGACATACCTGCTTTATGGCACGACACTCGGTATCAATTTGGGTCTGACTGTGCTTGAATATTTCGAATGGTTGTGAGTAGATGAGATCAAGTATTGGTGGTTGGATATAAAGTTATTTTGATTTGGTTGGGCTGAGGTGTGAAGCTTGACGCGTGGTGTTATTGAAAGGGAATAGAAGAGCACCTGCAGCGCTTTTTCTACCACTGGGGCCTCTAAACGCAAACTTCTTTTCAGACATCTGAGACCATCGAGACGTTTTATTGCGAGGACCGTACTAATTGGAAACTTGAATACAAGAAGATAGTATCAAGACTGTTGATGGTACCGTTCCGATCGTGGGTACGGAATCCGCTGAAAGACTGAATATAAAGAACATCTATATAACTCCTAGATACTGAATCATACCGTGCTAATCATGGGACCTTACCAGTTAAAAAGCTGAACATAAGGAAGTTTTTTCTAGCATTGAATCTTCTAATAGTCATTGACAAGAGCATTGATTGCCCACCTTCTGCCTTACAATTCCTAGCCTGGTAGACATCGGGAAGAGTGTATTCCAGTCTTGCTTTTTGTCCCACAGGAGCTCGAATTATCGTGATATAGGCCAATACTCTTTGAGTCTCTCAATGCAGGCATCTCTGAGGTAGCGTATTGATTACAGTGAAAACGAGGGTCGATTAAGGCATGATAGGTATACTTGTTAGAGTGAATAACTATCGGTGTCGGCATGGCAGCGCTCTGGAGAGCAATACTTTGACCATGTTGATATTGTGTGTGAACACGTGACGAAACATCCTATTGCAGGGGTTCTGCGAGCTCCTTCCTATAATACTCTTGACTTTATGCCAGTTCCAAAGTCAATGCCACATGGTGCTCGTGCATGGTCTTGTCGAAGGTCTCTTAGATGTCTCTTGCGTTCCTTGTAGCTCTGCTTGAGGTTGGCCATGAAGATAACTTGAAAGGCGATACAATGTCTGCTATGGTCATGCTGTCCCATACTCACCATAACACTGACATCTCCAAAAGAAATCGTCAACTTCCGTGCAGTGCGCGTGGCTTGAGTCTCGGTTTCTTCATGAAGCCCGGTTCCTCTTCTATTCGATAACCTGATGAACAGTCACTTTACGCTCTCCATTCCTCGATACGCTTTGAGGCGGAGGTCCTTGTCAGCTTGTGCTGCAGCCCTGATATCTTAGCAACACCCGGTACGAGCATGTCATCGATGGAAAAACTTGAGTACTCAGAAGTAATACCACGAGGCCGCCTTATAATGATCGACCGGCAATTCCCGGCGCTAGAACTAGAATATCCTCTTCACAGAGATGGAACACCAAGCGAACTGACCTCACTTCGTCTTCATATTTCTTATCGCACCACGACTGTCGGTCCATTGTGTGGGCACATTTGGGTATTGTTTCAAGTGAGACTCTGCTGCCCATATTGTTAGGAAGAGTTGCTCTAGGAACAAAGGCTGACTGGTACAGTATTCTCGGATTTCCTGCACAGAAAGGGGACGAGACCGAAAGTTCACCATAAAACCGCGATTCCAACGCGCCTAATACCAGTTGAGACGATTTCGACAAATTTCCGCAGTGGAAAAATTCAACCGCTCGAGATGTCAAACATGGAGACCCCTTCGCCGCATCCCGATTTAAATCGGAGTCGCTTGCCAACCCTCTACGAGGTTCTAAGCCGCCAAACATTGGCACCTGTGGACCTCTTCTCGTTCTATATCTTTATGCGCGACCAGCAACGATCAGTAGACTACCTCGATTTCTGGTATGAGAATTTACTGCAACATTTTCTTCTTGCGATCTTATTACTTACACTACCGGCACAGGCTCGACGTCTCCCAGCACATGTCACTTTGTCGTCACTATGTCCGTGAGCTTCGACGTTCTGTCCTTATTGAGACTCCTGAGCTTGAGAAAACAGTATCAAAGCGCTCATCGTACATACTCGACCACATAGGTGACATGAACGAACCGTCGGGACCTTCTGTAAACCTTACTAGCGAAGAAAAGACCAAGGACCAACACCTTTCGGCCTACCTGCGACAAGAAACCGGCAATGGCAATGGCAATGGCAATGGTAACGATAACGGTAACGGTAATGGTAACGGTCTAGCCACACACTCGCCACACAGCAGCTTGGGTTCCCAGTACTCTAGTCTTCGCGCATCTGGGGACCGATACCGAGACAGGGACCGCCCACCTAGAGCTAGCTTCATGACCAATCTCTCGCCTACAAACTCCGATTCGCCAGCGCACACAGTCGCCAGGGCTGATATTAGGGCAAGCGCGGAGAAGATTTTGTACACATTCCTGCTACCGGGTTCAGAGCGCGAGATCATCCTACCTCAGGGTATTCTAACAGACATCACAACCTCAATCGAAGAAGACGGTCGTGATGACCCAGAAGTCTTCGACGCAGCAAAGGACTACACATTCCAAGCAATGGAGCGCGATGCTTTCCCAGGCTTCCTACGTTCAAAGGCCCTTGGAAATCTGGTGCCTCCAAGCTCATTCTTGCGATTGTGCCTGGGTTTGCTCGGCATGTTTGGTGGTCTCTGGGCAGGCTTTGCTTGCATCTTGCTAAATAAGCCGAAGCACATCCGTTGCTGGGTTAGTCTAAACTTGGCCTTTTTCACCTCATTCTCCTCAGCTAATCTTCCTTCCCTCTATAGCTCATTTTACCATTCACCATTGGCGTCTACTGCCTTTCATCGCAACAATACTCCATCGACCCTGTCCTTGCTCTGGCCGGCCTCAGCGAGTATACCTTCATGAACTGGTCACGCATCCGCGAACCATACGTCCGGGACCTCCTGAACAAGCGCGCCATGATGGTCTTGCTCGTCACCATCCTCATCGGCGTGGCCATCATTGTTCTCTTCATCTTTGTGCCAGGCCACCGGCTTTGAGCAGCGACTTAATCGAATTGATACCATATGCGACGTTACGGGAGTTCCTAGGAGTATCATGGCGTGTTCAAATACCCGATAAGCGGCCTCCATACCTCTTCTCCACTTCAGCACCTTCATCCGCTGTGCTCAAAACTACCAACACTAACGGATTAGAGATCGGCATGAGTTGCAACGAGGTTACACGATCTGGCAGTGTAACACTTTCACGAGGAATGTATGTTCGGCGAAATCTTTGCCAGGTCCACATCGACGTCTTGGATACGTCCAAATGGCTGTTGTAGCTAGTGTTCAGAGATCTTCTGCTTTTTGTTACGGGGAATGTTTGAGCGAGATATCTGGGGGTAGTGTACATTGTGTACATAATGCCTAACTGTCTAATAGTGGTCCCCAAAGTACACAATGTTAGGCATAATAGAAGCCGTGATTTAATCCACATGGTCTGGTCCTTACATTCCTGGTCGAATCCTTGTTATTAAGTTTACAAAACATGCTATAAGGAGACAGGCTCTGCAAGTCACCAGCTATTACATCCAAGACATCAGCCCCAAGGTACTCCGTAAGTAATAACGTGACAGCCGACAGAAGGACTGTATGCCAGTCCATTTGCAGAGACCTCTCCCTTCGTCCACGTATAACTATCGCTATCGTTACGACGATGCTTGACGTCCCGAAACTAAGAAAGGCCACCTGCATTTGATCGAGTGAGAAGGGATATCATACTGTCCCAATGATGAACCTGACATGATCAGGATGTTAGTATATCTACACAAAAGGAAAACGGGGTTCGCGAAAAAGGAAAAAAGGATCAACATACAGGTACACCGACGTTCCCGCCATGGTTATAGCCGTACTCATTACCACCTCCCTCGCCGGCACACCAACCAATTAGCAGTATCCCCAACCTCAATCCCCCCCCCCCCCTCCCTTCCCCAACACCACCGACACAAGAAAGAAGCACTCACCTGCCAAAAAAAAAAGGTGGAAGCACCATCCCCACCAGAGTAATCGGAATCGAATTATGCTCCTCATCTCCCAAAGAAAGACTCGGAGCACGCTGCGTATTGCACTAAAGTGTCGTCCCCCGCCTCCCCTTTCCCCTTGGGAAAAAGAGGAGGGAAACACACAATCTTCGCAACGGCCCTCCCATAGGAACAGCACGTACCCACGTTCACTCCCAGAGGAAGAAAAGTGGGCCGAGTATCCTGCGTTTCTGATGCCAATTGCGGGCGCTTGCGCGCCGGGCCCTCACGGGCGGTACTCTGTGCAACACCCCCTCTGAGCTGACGGGAAGAGGGGGGGGGGGCAAGTGTGGGGGTGGGTGAAGATTACTCCGAATTTCTCATTTGCAAAGTGGTGATGTTTGCGGTGAGGCAGATATCTGTTTGTGAGCAAAGAAACGCAGCGGTGGTGGAGATGGTGCTTGAGGAAGGGAGGAGTCTTCTGAGTCAAAATGCTTTTGTGCGGGCGGGAGTTGTTTTTTCTGCCGGCGCTAGTTGAAGGGCGGTGAAGATGGGGGTGGGGTGGGGTTTGGTGGGGGGGCCCAAAACAAGGCGAGAGGTATCACTGTCCTGTCTGGATTATTCTTTCTACAACTCTCTACAGAAACAAGTCCATGCTTAAACTGCAGCTTCTGAATCCTTCTCGGTTGAATCTTTAGGCTGTTATGGCGTGGTATTCTTCCTCTTTGGCAATCACCTGGGCTACTGCAATTTTGTTGTTCGGACTCACCCGTATAAACAACAGGCCACCATTACACAGGCTGCTTTATGCTACCACCTTTGTACAACATCAGTCTCGGGTTACACTTCCTATTGCGTCATGTTCTCCAGTCTCTGTACTCCAAGGCATTGGGGCGAGGGCGCGATGCAATGAGACAACAGTACAAGGGACCTGACACAGGCCTACTGTATCCACCAAGGTGCACACACCACTGGCATTCGCTTTGAGCGGAAGCTCGGGTGACACCACCTAGGGAATGGAGATTACGCATTTCAAGCACATCGGTGATTACAGTCGTTCCTGCAGAAGAGTACTGTAGTATCTCGGTATCTCCTTACCAATGGAATCTCGATGAAAGCAGTTTCGAAATGCGGACGGTAAGATCCGATGTTGGTTTCAAGATCCTGGCCGGATGGTTGGAAAGGCAAATCACAGCCGCTCCTCGGAAAGAGGCAGGACGCAGGTACTCGTACAAAACGAAGCACGTTTCCGTGCCTGTTTCTCCAGTTCTCGCCCATGCTTCACAGGAACTCTCCACTCTCCACTTGCCCCAAGCGTTGCCACCCTGCCTAAGTCTATAAGTAGGTTTCTGTCTTTCCTGCGGTTGTTTGCCTTGCCCAGTTGAACAACAGACTTTGTTCCGCCGGTGTTGTGCTACCACATACGGATTAGCATTAATACATATATTAGCAAACAAAAACCCACATGGAGTCTATCATTGTTGTACAACGATCGAAGCATGCGTCGGTCAGCTGCTCAAGACACATTGTGACACTGGTGCACTTCCTCGACTTTGCACGGAATAGAGACGAGTAGACGAATAGACGAAACGATGTCCTCTAGTCCAAGTGGAGCGGAAGTGGCTGGTGATCCGGGCCGATTGGACATGTCCTCGATCTAGCAATGCTCCACCACCACTTCCACCACTCGCCAGGTTGCGCGCTGAGTCGGACTTACCGTAGTAAGGTAGTCAGTAGTGTACCCGAGACAAAGTGGACTAAAGTAGTATCTTGGGCTATCGAATCACGCAAGTCTTCTGTCTTGAGAATCATCACCGTTGGTGTTATCGATTATTGAAGTCAATGCGAGATTTGTATCCTTTAATACTTTTATATGCGCAATCAGGTGTTGAAGCACGGGATCAAGGCAAGCCTTATGCCACGCAGGGGGGGCGTAAGGTAGGTACTTAGGTGGAAAGAAAGACGAACACGAGGCTGACCAAAGCATGAGTTGTGTTCGCATGGGGTCGAATAATAATAACGAGCAAGGCGTATGGGGGATCCTGGTCAAGTCACAGCGGCCCCCAGTCCTACGGTAGTCACAGATGTCGCTCCCCAGGACCGCCAATGGAGACGCGAGCATGTGGAGCAGCTGGAGGGAAATACTTTGGGTACTGGATGGATGTTTTGGGTGTGAAGGGGAGAGCTTTCTGATGGATAGAATACAGGTAGCAGCGGGAGGTCTGCGCGCCCAGCGTTCATCCGCATCCACTCGTTTCTCACATGATCGAGCCCCAATACTCGTACATTCCGGCTTTAGCATGCATGATGGAAATGCAACCTTTCTTTGGTTGGATAACACAATAATTCGCAGGTGAAGCTCGCCTGTTGTTTGTTGTAAGTAGCCATAGTAATTAGCATGATAGTAAGGTATCTAGCGTAACAATGACTGGGCTCCTTGCAGCCTGCAGGTGGGGGACTCCTAGTCCCTCGCCTTTGTCTTCCAAACTGCCCGCTCTCCCATTGTCACTACTACTCCCCAGAGCTGACCAACATTCACTTACCGTTGTACTTTGTTACTGTCTTTTGGCAACAACGCTATTTGCCATTCACTGCAGCTTCAACACTATTCATCAAGCTGTTTGCTAAATGATGTGTACAGCATTCCACACTCCTCCCTAATATGCCGTAGTAAGAACCCACAAGTGGTCACCGGAACAAACACTCCGCGTCGTCCGCTACACAACTCTGCATACATCGATGAGCTTTTGATACCCTCAAAATGGCTCAGCTCGCCATTCCGGAGGGTGGTCTGATGCTCGCCGGAGCCCCCGGTTCCAGCAACGCAAATGCTTCCTCTGCCGGGACAAAGCCACCGCAGGCCATGCGGTTGGACCTAGCAGATGGAGTGCTCGAAGAAATCTTGAGAGCCTCTCGCAATGGTGGGAAGGGAGTTCACATGTCGTTTGGAAAGGCGGTTGTATGTGAAGATGAGCAATACCCTTCGGGCTTCAGTAACATAACTAATCCAATCGTTGATGCAGACCCTACACATTGGCAACAAATCCCACCAGCTCCTCGCTACAGCTCAGCCTTCTCCCGCTGAGCTCTACAGTTATTCACCTTCGAAAGAAGATGAGCCCGCTTTCGCTGGGGTTTTGAGCCACAACCTCGCCATGAACAAAGTCAAAGTCGACCTTGCCGGCACCGATGCGGCCCTTGCAATGCTACAAAGTCAAATGGCTTCACATGAACAGTCCAAACAATCCAAGCAGTACGTGCACGTGTTCTGTCATGTTCCTTTCCAGTTGTATCAAATCCCACTAACACGCAGTTGTTCGTAGAATCAAGTTTGTTCCTGATGACAAATCTCTACCACCTCCTGTCCAGCAGAGGTCCTCAGCAAAACCAGCTTCGAACCCTTACCTTAAGAAACTCAATCGCTCAAACCTCCTGAACAATGCGACCACCAGTTCACTACCCGGTAGTCCTGCACTCGGTGCTGCTCGCTCACCCCTTCCTGGCGCGGCCGCCCCTACATCCGCCCCTATCGTACACAATGAGAAGACTCGAAAGCTGCAGGCCTTACGGACCCCTCTCATCCATCTCCTTGCCGTGCGACCAGTATCCGAAAAGTTTCTTGCTCAGAAAATAGCCTGCAGTCAGGAAGAATGCCGGGAAGTCTTGGAGAAGGTCGGGAAACAGGCTCGCTTGGACACATCGAAGTGGGATTTATCTGATAGAAGCTTTAAAGAATTGGATGTTTGGAAATTCAATTATCCATGCCAAGATGACCGGCAACTAGCGATTGACAAAACCGTTTCGGCTTTCGACCGGATGCGCTTGTCTCGCGAAGATAAGCTTTGGCAAATGCTATTGCCCAAAGAGGAGAGAGGTAAGGGCAAGGTTCTCTCAAACCTCAATCTACACCAAGGTCCAATACAGAGGAGCGGCACACCGAGAATCAATGTCCAAGCAACCGATGATGCGGGTAATGGAGGCCACATGACTGGCAATGACAGTGATGGTGGGAAAGATCGGCTCGCACCCAGCGATGCTGAGCCTATGGCTCGGTCCAAGTCGCAGGACCAAATCAAGAAGACCAAGATCAGTGAGAAGGAAAAGCTGTCAAAACGCCTGTTGTCGAAGAACCCAAAGAAGCCTACTCCAGCTCCAAGGCCAAAGGCCAAGGAAACCAAAGAAGTCAAGGAAACCAAAGAAACCAATTCTGGGGTAAAAAAGGCGGGTAAGAAGGCTGGAGCCGGTGCCAGCAGCACCATCAAGTCAACGGAATTTGTCCATGACTCCGACGAGGACGAAGACATGGAGGGTGTCGCTACTCTGCACGCCAAATCCATGCCCAAGGCTGACGACAAGCCTATGAAACCGCTACCGAAGCCAACTTCCTCACGCAAACCTGATATCCCTGAAAAGTCAAAACCTGTGGAACTGAAGGATATCAAGGTCCAGAAGAAGACTACTACACCGCCAGCAAAGGCGTCCGAAAAGAAGACACTACCGTCCAGCTCCTCCAGCTCTGGATCAAAGCATCGTTTCTCGGATAGCAGTCAAAGCTCGGTCCCAATGACGAAATCTCTTCCTAGACAGAGAACTACCAGTTCACCTCACAAGCCATCGCCCCTTGGGTCGTCACCACCTACTAATGCCTCGGACTTGGATAATGGTAGTGGCTCTATGCACGCATCTTCTACCTCATCTACGCCTTTGATCTCGCAGGTGCGTCACCGTAACGCCACGCCTACCGCTGGCGCCGGCGCTGCTCGACCGGGTCAAGGGACGCCACAAAACACCTCGGAGCGATCTCTGAAAAGGAAACACGATGACGTCGACTCGGAAATCCATAACCACGCTATCCCCCAAACCAATGGCCATACCAATGGCCTTACGAATGGCTATGTAAACTCTACCAAGCGTGCCAAAGCGTCTCCGATATCACCTCCAACCTCCGAGAGTAGCCGCAGCAGCATCTCTCCACCAATTCACAGAGAGACTTTGAAGAAAGCAGAACACTTCAAAACTTGCTACGCCAGGTACCAGAAACTATATCAAGAGGTATCTGCTTGGCCCGATGCTCCGAAGGAAAAAATTGAATCGGTGATGAGAATGCACGAACGACTGGTTGCTATGAAGGCTGAGTTTGAGAGAGGGACATGAACATGTCGTGGACCAAAAGGGAGTTTTGACTTTGCACCGGCAGGCATTACTGATTTCTTCCTGCTTTCTCATTGTCTACGGCACTTAGCGAGGCGCTGGAACTTGGGAACGATGACGAGGTAATACCACGGAGACGGTAAAGAGCTTGTATTATACTTGCACGCCAAACGATTCATGGTGTTGGCTTCTTATGATCTCTTTGGATCTTCTCAGGGTAAATCGGTCGGAAGCAGTCGGGATACTAGTGGATAGTCGTGATATGCTTGTCCCTAGCTGAATAAATCGAGGTTTTAGATAACATCTACCACCTGCTATTCTCACGGAACAATTGACAATTTCAGATAGTTGAAAGGAGTTAGCTGTGGCACAGCGACTGCGCCTATGGCAGGAACCGGCCGTTCCTGGCTAGTGACTTAGGGCCTGCAGGGATCTCTTGTCGGTTCGGCATCGCTCAAGCTCCGATGTCGAATTGCGTCACCATCGCTGTGACAATATGTCATAGAAGGCATTGAAGCTTTTCGACTTTGATGTCTTCCAATTGAGTGAACAACAGTACATGTCCGCAAGATTTTCAGTGTTTAGACTCTTCATCTACGCTGTCGTACCTGTATTGGTTGCGGTTTACGTTGCGACGATTTTCGAGGGAAAGGGAAAGGGAAAGATGGCTACGAAACCTAGTAATTATAATTTGAACGGTTGGTGTTGAACATCTCTCTGTGTCGTCGGTGTTGCTGGTGGTGGGTTAGGTTTGTTCTTGCAGAGATTATATTCCATGTGGTGCTCTTCTTTTCTTCTATTGCGGGGCCAGTGTCATTGAATAATTCTTTCAGATCTTTTCTTTTTGAATCTGTTGGCCATTAAGACTTGCCCGGGGGCAATTGAGCCTATCGTCTTCCACCTGGTTCTAATGGCTGTATGGTTAGTTGCCTAGTCATGCTAACATTTTTAACATCTAGTCTTCAAAAAACCCCTCGCCCTCTTCTCCCAACAGCCCATGACCGGTTTCTACCGCGACGGGTATTGTCGAGTTGGCCCCGAGGACAAGGGGAATCACGCCGTTGCTGGTATGTGCTCTTCACAGAATTCTAATCCTCAACCCTTTTTATAAAACATACTCTCTCTGCGCAACAACCCCCCTGTCACTCATCTGCCGTTCTCCACCTCTAGCTAACCTCTATCCAGGCGTCCTCACCAAAGAATTCCTCGACTTCTCCGCCTCCCGCGGCAACAACCTCCGCAGCATCGGTCTCGAGCCCGGCTGCAAATGGTGTCTATGCACCGCCCGATGGAAAGAGGCAATGGAGGCGGCGAAGAGCAAGGATGATCCCGTTGTGCCAAAGTGCGTACACTCGGCCAATCCCTCCCCAATCATGCAAACTAACATCCGCCCCCTCCGCCATACAGAGTCTTCCTCCACGCAAGCGACGAATCGGCCCTCTCCAACGGCATCACAATGGACGCGCTGAAGAAATTCGCCGCGGAGCCGGAAGCGAGAGGTGGAGGTGGCTCGTTGGAGGGGGAGATTCCGATCAGTCCGAGCGATAAGGCGGGGAGTATGGTTAAGGAGACGCATTAGGGTGGAGGTGGAGGCTGTGTCTGTATGTTCGGCTAGGGATTTAGACGAAGAAAAGAATGTACCAAAATGGTTGAACATCAACCAGTGCAACCACTAACCCTTATCCCACCTGCCAACCCAACACCAACCACCGCCCTCAACCCTTCCCCTTCCCCTTCTTCCCCACCACCTTCCTCCTTCCTCCTCCCCCTCCAATCCCCACCCCCATCCCCATCCTCACCACCCCCCAAAAAGCCAACCCACCACCGCCCCTCCACCAAACCACACAACTCTAAACTGCAAAACAGTGAAAACGATGAAAAAAAACAAACATCACAACCGCATACTAGGAAGAAATCACCCAACCAAGTTTTATATATTCATCCAAGTCCAAAGGGTTGGGGTTAGGGTTTTCGATCTTGATAGGTGGTTTCGTTTCAGGTACGGAAGAGCTTTGGGAGGTTGTGAGAAAAACTTGGAGAGAGAGAGAGAGAAAGTGTGTGTGTATGCATGCTGGTAGATTAGCTTCCCATCATCCATCATCCAACATCCATCATCCACCATCCACCATCCATCATCCACCATCCATCATCCACTCTTCCGCCACCCACTCTTCCGCCCCCCCAGCAATCTCTCAACCCTCCCTCCCTCCTTCCCTCCCTCCCTCCCTCCCTTCACACCCCCTCCAATCCCATTCTTTCCTTTTTTTTTTTTGGATCAAGTTGCGGGGTATATGCTAAATGTGCCATATTCTTTTATAAAAAAAAAAGATCGTAGAGATAATGCGTAGCGTAGGTTGTTGTGTGTGTGTGAGAGGAAGAAGAAGCGGAAAAGAGGAGGGAGGAAGGGTGGGGGGGAAGGGTGGTGGTGGTGGTGGAAGAAGAAGTGGAAGTGAAGAGTGAAGAGTGAGGAGTGGAAAAGGGGGATATAGATGGGAGAAGGAAGATGGAAGGAAAGGAGGAAAGGATAGGGGTATAGGGGATAGGGGGATAGGGGATAGGGGATAGGGGAAGAGAGAGGATGGAGGATGGAGGATAGAGGATGGAGGATTGTAAGGGTGAGAAAGGAAAGAGAAAATAGATGAGGAAAAAGGGGGGGGAAGGTATAACCATGACGTTCTCTCAATCCAAACCCCTAATCTTTCTCTGCCCCCCCCCCCCCCCATCCCCCACACCTTCAACATCACATCCACCCCCCACCCCCTCCCCCCTTTCCTCCTACCTTCAACATCACATCCACCCCTTCTAACCAACACCAACACCAACACCAATACGCGCCAAAAAAAAAAAAACAGGGTATGAAAATAGAAACAGAAATAGGAATTGAAGAGCAAAAACAAAAAATATCAATAAAGAAAGGCGATGGATGGGATTTGTGTTGAAGAGGAGTGGGTGGCTGAGAGGATAGTGGTGGTGAGTGAGTGAGTGAGGGAGTGAGTGAGTGAGGCAGGGAGGGGAGGGGAGGGGGTGTTGAAATGGTTGGGGGTGAGAGTAGAGTAGAGTCGAGTGGGGTTTTGTGGTTGTGATGTGTGGTGATTGTGGTGATGGCGGGAGGGGGTTTAGGGGGAGGCGTGCTGGGGTTTTTTATGGAGGTGGTGGCGTAGAGGGATTGGTTTGGATGGAGACTGGTTATGTCTTATATATGTGTGAGATCAAAAAAAACAACGAAAAGTTGAGGCAATCAGAAGAGTAGGCTGGGGAGAACCCCCTATATTCCAGCTATGCACGAACTAAAGATTACCCACCCAGCTATCTGCCCTTTTATAAAGTATCTCAGCACACCTATATACCACCAATGCAATCCATGCAGATATCCAGAAATTCTGATATTCCCGGCACATATATCGCCTTGAAACGCCACTTTTGTTTTATCCAATCCCGCTTGCCGCCCTTTTGGTATACAGTCAAACGAACCATTACACCGTCGTGAGAGCACTAGTCCCGAAGCCGCGATAGAGGAACAAATGGTCAACTCCGTACCCATGAACCCACCCAAAACATCGAATAACTCCAGATCACTTTCGTCGCCAGGCGCCAGGAGTATGTATGTAGGAAACGCAATGGCGAACGTGACAAGGGAATTTTATGCAGAAATCATGCAAGGAGCTGAAGTAAGAGATCATAACACAGGTGAAATCATATCCTCATCCGCCGGCCCATGCCGTGACGCACCTATCGCCGCAGCATCATGCTCCTCGGGCGCCTCCGGAATGGTCGCACAATACCTCTTCAGTACTTGCTTCAGCGCTGGCCTCCTTATTGGTTTCGGCAAGAAGAAATCCATGCCTGAATCCATGCACTCCTTCACATTACTTTCCTCCGCAAATGCCGTGAGCGCCACAATGGGGCAACTGTATCCCATTTCGCGAATTAAGCGCGTGGATTGTAGACCGTCGAGATTGGGCATTTGGACATCCATGAAGATGAGGTTGAATAGGTTAGATTGCTGCATGCTCTCCTTGACAAGTTCGAAGGCTTCTTGGCCGTCTTTGGCGACGGTGACGTCTGTAGGTTGTTTGTTAGCCGCATTTAAATCCGGTAATTTGGAGGATAGGGACAATGCGTACCGTAAATGTCTTCGAGCTTGAGCATGCGAAGCACGACCTCTTGGTTCACCTTGTTGTCTTCGGCTACCAGAACGCGTACTTTGTCGCCACTTCCGTAGGCTTGAACGGCAGCTTGCTCCATTGCTGCTAGTTGTTTTTCGGGCAACTCTAGGGGGGAAGATGCAGCGAAGAAGGGCTGGCTTAGTCCAACTAGACGAGGTTTTGCGGGAGTATCAAAGGCGTTCAAACCAGGACCACTGCCATCCGTAGAGTGGATGGAGAGGTCGGAAGAGGATCGGTTTCCCACAGGAGTGCGCGATTCATCTTTGATTGAGCCAACGTTGATGCTGTTTCGTCGTGAATTTAGATTAAGGTTCGAGCTGGTAGTGCTGTCTGCCCGTTCTTTCGTAAACATCATTGGAATCCGCATGGTGAATTTGCTTCCCTTGCCTACTTCACTCTTGAGGACAATATTCCCTTTCATTAGGCCCGCTAGCTGCGAACAGATACTTAGTCCAAGTCCTGTTCCGCCATATTTCTTACTTAGGCCAAGATCTCCTTGGACAAAAGGCTCGAAAACCCGCTGCTGCTGGCTTTCCGGGATACCAGGACCAGTATCTTCAACCTCGAACTCAAAGATTAGAGTCCTGGCATTTAGTGGTGGAGGTGACGAAGATCGATCGCGTACTGGAATCACTGGAATTGATTTCGGCTCGCTGCTATTGATATGAAGTGCCGTCTCTGGATACGTTGACCTTTCATGGTCCTTTGGCGCAGGGGAGTTCGAGGAACTAGAACCAGATACGAGACGACCTCGCAGCTTTGTAGACTTCGCAGAATGCTGTTTGGATAACTTCGATCGTACCGAGTTCTTGCGGCTGCTAGGCCTTTCCTCTACTTCTCCCAAGCATCTTATCCGGACAATCACAGATCCACCTTTCTTGGTAAATTTAAGGCTGTTACTCACAAGATTGATAATGACTTGTAGTATCCTGTGTTGATCGCCCCATAGCATCATGTCTCTTACGCGTCCTGTTCCGTACGGTCCATAGCCAACTTGTAGTGGAGCACCGGATGGATTCTCGCTGGTTTCAGAAGGGCCCTGGAATGCCACTGTCAAAGTAATAGCCCCTTCTTTCGCTTGTTTTTCAAAGATCGATAGCACTTGAGAACTGATGTCGGCCAAACGGAATTCTTTCTCCTCCAAAGTAAGTTGTTGGCCTATCTGGTTCTTGGAAAACGTCAAAAGATCCGTAAGAAGATGCAACAAAAGGTCGCCCGACTTGTATATGATCCCTAGTGATCGCTTGATTTTGCTCTGGTCTTCTTCTTGCATACAAACAGCACACATGCCGAGAATACCATTCAATGGTGTCTTAAGCTCGTGAGAGATGTTCGCGATGAAAAGAGTCTTGCTTTCATTAGCAGCCTCGGCCGCTTTCTTACTGATTTCAAGTTGGTGCGTCCGCTCCTTTACTCTTTCTTCGAGGCGCTCGTATTGCATCATCAATTCCTCTGACATTTCGTTGAAGACCGTCATTAGATCAGTCAGTTCGTCTTGAACAAAGTGCTTCCGATCTTGAACCTTGCCAGGAATTCTGAAAGTGTGTCGGCGTCGTTGGTCTCGTCGCTGCTCATTTCTGTTTTCGCCACGCCCGCCTCGCCACCCTAAAACCCGTTCAACAAAGCCTTCTTTTCTTGCTGTAGCCATCTCGTCTCCGGATGCATTAGCGTCTTCATCGTGCGAGACGTAGGAATGAATGCTTCCGTCATCAGAAGGATATCTATATGGCTCGACTGTCTTCTTCGTAGCCGCACGCAGCCTCCTTATAGGTCGAACGGAGACGTGGGCAATGGGCAGCAAGAACAAAAGGATACCCCCGACTGTGCCAAAGACAGCGGCCAGCAAAACATTTCGTAAATGATGGATGGGTGCAATCACCTCTCCGTAAGACTGCTCAACTACTAAGACCCAATCAACCATAGGGGACCTGATCAAGGCATAGCCGGCCGAAACCTGATTATTGTCCTCGTTCTTAGTGTTGATGAGGCTTCCTCCGTTGTTCATATCGTTATTGAAGGCGGTGTATGCATCAAGAACGGCAGGGTAGTCTTGCATCGGAAAAGGGGTATTCGGCTGACCGTATAAGTGGGAAGCATGACGGGTAGTCCGAGACGAGTTGCGTAGTGGTGGGAGGATGAAATGAACATCCTGTGACTGTGCCAAGGTTTTATTGACGTGAGAGTCACTTTGGTCCAATATACTAGCCGGGATTCGATTATTTGAAGTCGCAGGCCCCATGATCAGAATCTCACCTGTTTGTCCCAAGCCATCTATGGACTTGCCAACCTCGAAGATGAGATTAGCATTTGTAACTACTGTGAGCCAGCCTAGGATATCCAAGGCAGAAGTGTTGTTAACGATTGGTAAAGTGAGCGAGACCAAGGCAAAAGATTCATTGACAAGCCATGGGCCCATTAGAAGGGTCGAATCCGGGTTGAGCACAGCTCCGTCATAGGAGGCGCTTGAGGTGTTGAAAGTGCTGTTGATTGCCGCAGATGTGAAGTTTAAGTCTGGATATAGATTCGGAGGATAACCGGTGCCGTCATCACCGAGATACACAGGAGTTCCATTGGCGTTCTGATAGGGTAGAGGAATCTTCCCCACGATATCTGATCCGGTCACGGTCACCAAGCCGTATGGTCCCCCAGTACCTGTACCATTTTTGGACACTATTCGAGCTTGAAATAGCAAGGCGGACGTTCCGAACCCTGAGAGGGCGCTTTGTAGATCACCCCGCGGCGTGATCCAATTGGCGTCTGTATTATTCCCAAGATCATAGCTTCGCAAGGCAGATTGTATGAGTAACCGCGTTGAGATGGCCTGAACGCTTGACTGTAGGAGAACAAGGTTGGAGTTCAGCTGGTTTGCATACAGAGACGCTGTAAGGCAAAGACTAGACGATCTACACAAAGTCGGAAATATCAGCGCTGTTTATTTGGCTTCCAGGCGACGGGTGGGACATGTATCTCACCTTATCTTCAGAACAAAATTGTAGTTGGTTACCCACTGAGACCTCAGCGATTAGCAAACTTCATTACCTAGTAATTCGTGCACTCAAGATAGCCTTACCGTCGCAATCGCTATAACAGCTAGGGATACTAAAGACGCCAGGAGTACAAGCAAGGCCAACTGCTCTCGGATTGGGATCCGCATCTTGAGAGATGGCGATTCGTGCTATTCAAAGAAGTGACAGCCGGAACTCTATGGACGCTAATTCTGATGTCGACGCCCTCCTCTCTGCTGGGCGAGGCTGACCCGCTGTATTGATGCTGGTGCCCAAAGAGCCATCAAGCTTCGAGTTTGAAAGTTTGAGCAATCACACCACAATGAAAGTCATTCATGTCGATTCCAAGTAGTCTGCATTGGAGGTGCGTTGTTCGTTCGGGTCGCGAGACCAGGAATCCGCTTTGGAGCAAGAGCTCAGCTGAATGGCCCTCTGTTGAAGCAATAGGAGCTGTAGTAGGAGCAATAGTAGGAGCAGGAGGAGTAGTCGTCCAATTAGGAAAATAGTTTCTAATCAGGAACATACATGCATAGTATGTAGTTGGAGTGGCTAGCCTAGTTGGGGCTAGCGCCAATTGCGGCACAAAACATCTGTTGTACGGAGTAGAAAACACACCTTTCAGCAATCAGGAGGGACGAAGGAGCCGACAGTGCAAGCTAATGCTCTTATAGACATCAAAGACTGGCGGTTGAGTCCGCAATAGGTCAAAAATTGGGTAGAGTACTGTGTGTGTGCAGAGTGCTTCTCTCGATCGTACCAGAACCCAGGATGTGGTTTAGTGCATTGGGACGATCCTTTGTTCAACTCAATCTTCACCAAACCTAAAGTATATTTAGATATTTTGAATTGTTGAAACTGAAAATATCATTTTACCGGCGAACAAACGATAACTTGCGATAGTTCTATAGAGGGCCATGAATCCGCTACGCAAGAGTTCGATATGCTGGTTACTTGAATACTCGTGTTACGTGGATTCCCTTCGAATTCTCTTGTTGCAACTCTTAATCAAGCATCACTGAGAGACAACACTGAACGTCTTCTTACTTTTTTTCCGGGCCGTTGTCAACATTCTGACTGGCAGGTTCGAGTTGCAAACCCCTCAACAGGATATGTGCCGGTCTTACCATCCCGTCAGATCAATCCATTCGACATCTTTCATATGGACTACAAGTCTTCTAGATTTTCTATGCAAAAGTACACTTATCATCTCAGGTGTTAACTTCAAAGCACATACAACAAGAGGATAGAAGGCTTGCGGATTCTAGAGAACAAAAAAGCGTTGATCTGAACTTCCACTTGATTCGGTCGCCGGCTCGAGAACCAATGCTCATAAATAGCCTTTGTCGACAAAAATCTTTCCGCTTCTTGCCAATATCCTGATTGTGCCTTCACCAAGGGCTTTTTAATCTCAAATTCGAGCGATGAAAGAGAGCGGACTATTGGATCTAAAAATGATGCGCTGTACCCTCTATTGACTCATCATGCCTCATTTCAGCGGCTGTTGCTCTAACATACTCAATATGAGAAGCTCTGGTAGAGATCGTGGGATGACAGAACATACTTGAACATGTATGCCAGCAGATGAGCAAATTGCTACGTTGGAGACAATTAGTGAATGATGTGAAAAGATGAGTTGTCAAAACCCGGAGTGAAGGGGATTGGTAGGAAAGGCTTGCGCATGACCCACCTTTCATCCCCACGAAGAACCCAATTCCAATTGATCAGAGCGAGTTTGCAAACGTTGTCAAATGAAGCACTCTTCGATGTGAGTGACCCAACATATAAGAGCGGACTCGCAAGGAAAAAGCTCTATTCTACCACAAACTGCTGACTTATCTCTATCGATCACTAGACCCAATAATTTACTCGTTTTCGAAATGCAAACCGCCTCGACACACCCCGCTTGCAGCCAGGTGGATAAAACGGTATTCCATCATGAAAGTTTTGGGAGCATCCAAGTCCACGAGCCACTACATCCTAGAACCATCGAGGTCGCCAAGATGAACCACCGCGGGACCATCTATGCGAGAGTAGGAGAACGGTACCGTTCTGTTCACAATCACTTCGGCCTCGTAACCACAGCATATACGCCTAATACTATGGCCTGCCATATCTGTGGGTACGAAAACATCAACCCGAACACTGGCAAATGTGACCGTTGTGGCCTCTAAGTTACGGTCGGTAGCTGTACCTGCGGAGACTTGTAGTGATGACGGTGCAAGAAGGTCTTCTATCTGAAAGGGCGACTTGTGGCGTGAAAGCGATACTCAACCATAAGAGCCTTTAGTGAGGGTTGTGTGTAGCTTTAACCTTTGATGGTGGGCGTTTTATGATCCAGAGGATAGGAAGTCTAACTAGAGCTATTGTACTATTTTCTCTATGTTTGTGCTTGGCTTTTGTATATTATATCATTCAAGCAAGCGACCTTGATCAATCCAACAGACGAAGTGCATGCAGAAACCAACCGACTAACATGCTATGATTGTCAAAAACCCCGACAGTCCAACACCTCACCCAAGAGAAGTGGAATTGCATATAGATATTCATCTGTCAACAAAGGCGAAAAGGGCTAAGCAATCTTTCACCATTAGTGTATTCTCTGCCTTTTCCCAAGCTGGTTGCGAATAGCTAGGGGTATTTTTTCAAGAGACGCCTCATCCATAATCGTTGGATCGTTTACCGGCTCTGGCAGCTGGGCAATATGGTTATTTATTGGCCCATGAGGCAGGAGGTCTATCAAACGCAATTGGAAACACGAAACCAGGACTCCAATCAAACAGTTACATAACGTGACATACACTAAAGTACTTGAAGGAGTGACAATGCACATCTGTTTTGGTTTCGCTCCTTAGGGCACTAACAAATTGTGAAGTTGAGGGGGACGAAGAAACACGTCGCGGTCCGCGCGACTATCGGGACGCGTTCTAGCGTGGGGCTTTGAACCCTTTCGGATGACTTCTGTTGCTCTCCACGCTCTCCACGCTCTCCATGCTCTCTTCTCGCGATCCCCACTTTCTGAACTCTTTTCAAGTCAATCGACTCTTCTAGAATGAATGTGCCGCCGACCGCGGTACGAACGAGGTGCATGTTGATGATCTGCCGAGAGACATGGTGAAGAGCACGCGCACATGCAGACCGCCTTGATCTAGCGCGATTCCAACAGCAACTCCTGATTTGCTGCACCAAGGCCGAAACATCTCGGCGAAGCACAACATGCGCTTGTTCCCAACCTCCTCCCGTGCTAAGGCCACTCGAATGCGGCCGTCACGAAAGCCTGAGGATCACGACCGCGCAAGAGTCGTGATGCCCCAATGCGACGCTTGCTTTCCTGCACTTTTCGCCTTCCGATCTGCAATGTTTTTCGTTCTCAATGACTGTGACTCATAGTCGCGTTCGATGTTTTCCTCTGTTTGGCGGATTCCATGGGCGTAGTGGATTTTCTTATGTTTAGGAGGGATGCCTCACCTTCCTGAGGTTTCTTGTTGAGATACATGATTTTACGGAGGCAATAATCGGAACACCACTTGAACTCCTAAGGCCTCAATTATATTTTCATTTCTCATTAATCTCGAATATCAGTCTATATCTTTAACTGATCTAGCGCATTGATTGGCATATACCTAGCTTCCCTGAACAGACAGATTTCAGGTGGAAAGGTCCTGTTGTTACTGTATGCAATTCCTCCTTGAAGGTCGGAATGAAAATGCCTAACAAGCCTTTCAAGTCGATATCCTCATTGAGCGATATGCTTGATGCCCATGTCTCCGGGATCCGCCTTTCTACGATTTTGGTGGACCGACAGAACTCGCAATGCATTGCTCTCTTGTATGCCAAAACAAGATCTAGCTTCCCTTCGCTTAGCGTGTCATGACTTTAGTATACGAGCTGCACCTTTACTCTTCGAGGATACTACAGTCACATTTCGAGCGAGCATCTTCACAAAGCCAGCACGCATGGCAGCCTTAGATCGCGTGGGACACCATGTAAGGACTTTAACGTTCAGCATAGCACATGGCCCTGAGACATTTCTACCACCTCTTCTGGACCCAGAGACAGGTGAAGAGGAGACATTCATATACGAACCACATATCCCATCGCCAAGGGATTCCGCTTTGCGCACGAGCGCACCCACCTATGGAAGTTGGGAAATGACCGACATGCTTGTCAAGCAATATCCTCCTCTGTTCCACGCAGCAGCTAATGTGCCTTCTTTCATTCGTGCCTTCTCAGCAGTTCCAAACATGAAGCACTTGAAGATTTCGTGTCCTGGACAAGAGTCAGCCCAACGCTATCGGCGAAGTACAGTCGATTATGCCTTGATCTCCCTCCGCATTGCCGTTGAGCGAACCAACCTCAAGGCGCTTGACACACTTTCTCTAGTCTCGGTTCATCCTGGAGCAGTACTCTACCTGAACCCTTCCATGGGCTTCGCTGCCTTACCGAACTCTGCCAAAAGATGGAGGCAAGTTCGAAAACTTGCTATTCATATAGACAGCACACCTCCTACTCCCAATTCACCAGTAGATCATTTGAAGCTACTACATTCATACCTTCAACAATTCTCAACTTCCCTCAGGCAATTCAAATTCCGTTGGCATGGAACCAAAGGTCCGTGTCCGCTTTCACTTGGAAACGAATCCCGCCTACAAGAAAATAGTCCGAACTTAGCATGTCCCAAGAGATGTCACCTTGCACTGCGTCCTCTTCGGTTCACTCGATTACGGGACATGGAGGTCGAGAACATTGTTACCGATGCGCCCCAAATCTCGAGCTTCATCAATATTCATCGACGTAACTTGCGAGACTTCAACTTCGAAGACATTCATCTGCGAAGCGGCACTTGGGACGATGCGCTATCCCCACTTACCCGCATCAGTGGAAGCGATAAGTGGAAGGAGAAATCGGAAGAGGTCATGGATGTCCCACTTATGCTCAGTCCTGTTGGCTTGGAAGAAGGGCAACTGAAGAAGGTCATACATGAGAATTTTAGGACTCGAAGCTCGCGGCCTCCTTATGCTGGATGGCAGAAAGCTGGAGCAAGGAGCCGGGAGCTGTTCTGGGGTACTCCGGAACACATGAAGAAATTCTTGAGAAGTTCCGTCTTTAGCTGGTTATAGGGGTCTGAGGTGTCCGGCGTTGGGTCTACATCGTTCTTAGTGATATCAAATTCATATACTATCTTCAGGGCAGGTGATTGACCTGTTGCATGGTCTTGTTCCCTAGAGAAAGTTTAGCCGACGCCTCGGCAATTCGGTACGAAGATGATATGCGTCAATCACATGCTTTGCAGTGGTAATAAACATGCGAGCTTCTGCACCTTCTGTGCGACCACTTCTTGCGTATCATTAAAACTGTCTTCCTCTTTATCGAAGCTTACCATCTCCTTGAAACTACAAGTACAATTCCGCAAGCGTAGGTCATTCTCCTGTCCGTCCCAGAGACTGTCCAGTGAGGCTCCCCGCCGCATTTACAATGTCTCTCAAGAATGGTAGACCGTCTCCCCTATTTGCATGGTAGGCGTACTCTCTAATAGTCTAAAGACGCGTTCCCCTCTTCTCTAGCATTCGATGCCATCAACAGCTCCCTCAACTCCGACGATGCGGAAAGGAAGGATGCTGTGAAGAAGGGCAACGCCGTATTCGCATTCATGTTGAAGAACAAAGAGGGGCAAACAGACAGCTGGTACATTGATATGAAGGATAAGGGCGTGGTGGCCAAGGGCGATGCTCCAGAGGGGAAGAAAGCAGATGGTCAGTCATTCCAAGAGCCCAACTGCTCTGGCTGTGGGAAGAGAAAGGACTTTTTTACTTAGGCTTCGCTGCGGAATACGAAGAGCTATTGAGGACACTGGCTAATGACGGGTCTATAGTCACCTTATCACTATCGGACGAGGACTTCGGCAAGCTTGTCAGTGGGAAGACACAGGCACAACGGCTGTTCATGTCAGGGAAGCTGAAGATAAAAGGAGATGTCATGAAGGCAACAAAGATGGAGCCTATCCTAAAAAAGGCACAGACGAAAGCGAAGTTATAGATTGGGTAGTTGTAATGGTAACACTTTTTTGCTTCTTGCTTGAACATGTGTGCCTCGTGAGCTTGCTTTTTGAACTACCGGGTCTCGCTCTCAGTAAAGAATGCGACCTTTATGATGGAATTTAGAGGGGTGGTATACTTTTTGGGAGAATAAAATGTAATTGAAAGTCATCATAATCAGCATATCGATCACGAAACAAGAGAGAGAGAACAAAACAATGTGGCAGATGTGAATTTTGAGGCTTGAAGTTGGCATTTAGTTCGAGCTACATGGCTTACTATCTATCTATACGTGATAGTAGGTGAAAGGGTCCAATTGCAGCATAGGTAACCGCGATATTCGTGAAGAAAATGCGGAGGGGGTGGGTTTCTGGCTGACTGATGATGTGTTGGTTAAATTATCCCTGAAAGCTCGCTTGAACGCTGATCCATGACCTAGATTTTACCTTGACCGTTGACAGATGCCAGCAGTTTGATTCAAGCTTCACGGAACGAGAGTCCCGTTGAGTCTTCCTGATTATTTCTCTTGATTGCGCAAAACGGTGGGGTGGAAGTGTCGAGAAGCCTAGAGTGAGCGCTGATGAATTCGCGTAACTGAGGTTTTGTTATGTACAACACCGCAAGCGGAGTCGCGACTCTTCAATTCTCGTTTGAGTAAAGCTAACATTTCTAAGCACAGAGGAACACCTTTCTTACCTTGCACTTAGGTCGAAGCAATCTCTCTGTATTCCTTAGCGTAGAGCTTCTACGTCTTCAAAGGTTGGCGTGATGGCGAAGCGCAGCGCAGATACACAACTCACCAAGGATGGGCTGGTTCTGGATGATTCAGATGGAGGTGGGCAGATGGGAGGACATACTCAGAAGGCTACGGTAGCCCAGCTGGCAAACAGGAGGTGAGTGAAGTGTGATGGGGTGTTGTTTTGTTTATTATTTTGGCGGGCATCAACATTCGGGCTTCAACCTCGTCCCCATCTCGTCCACGAGCATATGCTTGCATTCCCCCTCCTATACACTATTCAACAGTGCATCACATTGAGCGCATCCCTCATGATGTTGGAATCTAACTACAGCGAGACGTGGTTTCGGGCTGTCGATAACAATATGCGCAGGATCCTTCGAGGTCGTGGTAGCGGACGCCGTCCAGGAACTCCAGCACGCCCATCCGCATCACCCTCGCGAGGCTTGCAGCAATCAACACAATCGTCCCTCGCCAATACCAATACCAACACCACCAATAACGCACAGCAACAACCAGGTGGATTCAGCTTCGGCCAACAAGCAGGTGGGACAACACAGGGCTCTAATCAAACAAACATATCCGGCATTCTACAGAGCTCACAACTGCCCGGAAGTGTTGGTAGTACGGCTCTCCCCTCGTTCAATCCATCAGCTACAGGTTTCAACTTTTCTGTTGGACAAGGCACGGCGGTGAACAACCCATTTGCCAATAATAACATGCAGAATTCCCCAGGTCAGTCTGGTGGGTATCAAGGTAGCATGTTTAACATACCTCCACCAACTTCAAATGAGACTCCCAGAGAGGTCCCCAAAGATGCTTCCAAAGATCCTTGGAATGAGACTCAAGAATTCGATACTAGAGTTCGTGCCAAGTCAGTCATAGAAACCCTTGATCGCCTTACAAACCCTGAAAAGGAAGCCTACCGCCAGGAGAGTATAAAACCACCACAGTTCGCCTCTCATGCACCTTTTAAATGGCCCGAAGGCGAGCAAGTCGTCAAGGATGATCCTCATATCAGCTGGAATTGGACAACGCAATCACTAGAATCCACGCAGCAACTGCCAACGGCGAACCCTACGACAAATTTATTTGGGCAATCCACCATTCAGCAACAACAATCGCCTAACAACTTATTTGGACAGAATGCAACTTCGACCCAGGCACAGCCTACATCGATTCTTTTCGGACAGCAGAATCCTCACCAGGGACAGTCTACTAGCAAATTGTTCGGAAACACGGCCACACCTGTGAATCCACCACAGTCTGCTCAGCACACTTCAGACATTTTCGGAAATCTAAATTCACAACGCACTCAGCAACCTGCTGGCAACCTCTTCGGACAAAATGCGACGCAGCAACAGCAGCAACAGACCAGCAATATGTTTGGGCAGTCCGCGACACAGCCCCAGCAACCGACTTACAGTATGTTCGGGCAAAATGCGACGCAGCATCAGCAAGCGACGTATTTTCAACAATCAACCAGCAGTGCGTTTGGACAGAACGCCACGCAGTTTGAGCAACTGACCGGCAATATATTCGGACCAAACTCAACACAGCCTCAACAATCAAATGCTTTCGTCACGCAGACTGAAGACAGCATGTCGACGTCTCCAGATAACCCGTCACACAAATCTCCCGATCCACAACCAGGTCCATTTGCTTTCCTCAACTCTTCGCCTGCGCCAGGCCAGAATGATAATGCGTCTATTCGAGGTCAAGGAGGTAGTCTGTTTGACAGGATAACCAAGCCTCCAGGCACATCCACCAACATTACGGGAGAAGGACAGAACTCGAGTCTGATGCCTACTCCCAATAAATTCGAAATCACTCAAGGTCAAGGAGGCGGTCTTTTTGAAAGGCTATCGAAGACCTCGAGCACATTAAGCCACTCCTCAGGGGACGGACAAGGCTTGACCCAGAACAATACGAATCCTATTTCTGCCTCAGATCCTTTCGAAATGCTAAAGGCTAAGCCTGTCTACTCTGGGTCTTCCACCTCTCCAATCAAGTCACCGCCACGTCCACGCCCTGGTCCTACATTATTTACAGGGAGCAATCCACAAATCGCACCACCAATAATCAGTATGCCTGCTTCACAAGACGGAAAGCCTGCTACTAGCAATTTTTTTGGTGGTATTAAACTACCTCCAGCCTCCCAGCCAGTGTCTACCTTCTCCCCATTACCTAGCAAAGCATTGACTTCCGCAAACGCTCAGAACCGAGAAGGCAACGGTTCTGGCGTTAACGAAAGAGGTACCTCATCGTCAACGACCGCGGTAACTGAATCCTCGGGCGATAAAGATCTATCTCTTTTTACTGGCGACCGGACTATCGGTATGCCCCCGCCTGCACCTGCAGATTTCACTGCGGATCAAAAGCGGGAGCTGGTCACTGGTTATCGCCTTAAGGCTCTTGAAATGGGGCTACAAAAGCGTATCATGAAGAGTACAACATTCCACACAGATTCAGAAACAGTTTTTCGTTTCTATGAAGAGAGAAAGCAGGCTATTATAGATGCTGGAGGCTTACCCTTGAAGCAAATTGCTGGAAACAAGAGGATCTCTCCGAACGAAACGAAGCTTGAAGGGGCGCCAGGCAAGAGAGCCAAGTTGGAGGCACCGCTTTCACAGACTTTAAAGCCACAGGCGCGAGTCGCGAATGACTCTCCTTTCAACCGGGATGCACTCTCTGACACAGGGAACAGACAGGCTTTGGGTTCAAAGAGGAAAGCAGACGATGATTCGGAAAAGAACACAGAGCAAGGAGCTATGGATAGCGCGAAGCGAGCCCGTGGCGATGAACAGATTTCATATCCATCACTGCCCATTTCTTCGTTGAATTCTCAGACTTCGAGTATCTTCAAAAACATTCTTGGCAGTAAAGAAACGCTTGCTACAGACGGCTCTAAATCTACAGTTAACGTTTCCAACAACGCCAATGCATCTGATCCCAAAGCTCCTTCAGTAACAATGGGTAAATCATTACAGTTCAAACCGTCATCGACAAGCAACAACTCAAGTCTTTTTGCGACCTCGAGTTTTCCATCAAAGGCTGCTGCCACAGCCTCTATGCTACCTGCTTCGAAACCGGCTACTGAGTCTCCTCCTAAGAAAGCCTTTCCCTCGATGGCACAGCCTGCGTCTTCGACAAATGCAAATCCATTTTCCACCAAGTCTGGCTCTACTGAACCTTCTTCGACGGCACCTTTCGCTTCCATGACACCATCTTCACCTTCTACAGTTACGAATCCGTTCTCGATCAAATCCAACACTACAAAGGATAATCCGTCGGCAGTGGTCAAGCCGCCAACATTCGGAACAGGCGCTCCTTCGAATTTCCTATCTCAGTTTGGCAAGACTGCAGAGGAGACTGCTAAGAAGGAAAAGGAGAAACGCAAAGCAGAAGACTTTGATTCAGATGAAGATGACGAAGCTGAATGGGAGCGTAAAGATGCCGAGGAGCAGCGGGCTAAGAAACAGAAGCTAGAGGAAGCCCTCAAGCCTAAAAAGGCAAATTTTATACCCGGCAAGGGGTTTGTTTTCAGTGATGACGATACAGAGAAGCAGAAAGAGAAGAGCACTCAGCCTGAAGGAGTTGTTCCACCGTTTTTCACAACTCAAACACCCACGAACTCTAGTGCATCGATTTTCTCCCAACAGTCGTCAACGCAGGGCATCGTTAATAGCCATAACATATTTAGTCATCTTTCCGACGTGGACTCCGGTGCAGAAGGCAGCAAGACTGGTGATGCGGATGATGAGGATGATGGCTCAGAAGGTGGGAGCGATCACGACGAAGACCAATATGGCCGTGCCGGTGTGAAAGGGCGCGAACAAAGTTCAGCTCAGCAAAATAGTCCAAAAAAGAGTGAAGATGCTACACCTTTTTCCAACGGCAATCCATTTGGTGCTGCTAACGGTCATCCGTCGCAATCACCGAAGGTTCCGACTAGCGAAGCTCAGTCTTCTGGGCCAAGCTTGTTTGCTCGAATCTCGAGAGACGAGAGTGGCGATGCGATCAGAGAGGTCCCGCCAGCCGATGGAGATACACCGGAAAACTCATCGAAGCCCTCGTTGTTTCCGACCACAAGTGGTCTCTTTAATCAGGCACCTTCGCCATTTTCCGGATCCAATATTTTCGGCCCATCTTCCTCGTCCAAATCGCCTTTCAACATCCTTGGCTCTTCAAGTCCGTCTAAGCCTACTTCTAACATCTTTGGCCAACCATCGTCATCCACTCCTGCCACTCTAGCTACCGATCCAGGTAACTCTCCTCAAGGTGACCACACATGGAAACCGGACACTCCAATCAAATTCGGCAGTGCAAGCGATACACCTGGCGTCAAAGTAATTTCACCAACGCCGTCGAAGCCATCCTTCGGAGGCCTGTTTGGATCACCGCCAGCGAATGCAGCAAATGAAACTCCGGCTACGCCCACCTCCAACATATTCAGCTCTACTCCCGCAAAGTCACCCAGTGTTGGGTTCGGATTCGCTTTTGGTGGTCCACCCAAGACTGCTACGAGCACTTTGGCGCCTCCTTTGGGAGCAGCATCTGCCACAACATCGCGCGCGACGTCTCCTGGTGCCACAACTGCAGGCGAAAGTGCTAATGACTCTACTGCTGACGGGGAGGATGACGCGGCGGGGCGCGATGAGCAGATCGATCTCACCTCTGGAGGGCCAGGTGAAGAGGACGAAGACATTCTTTTCGAAGTCAAGGCTAAGGCGTTGTCATTTGATTCTGACAAGAAGACATGGGCTAGTAAGGGTATTGGCTTGTTCCGTGTGTTGAAGCATCGTGAAAGCGGCAAGGCAAGGATGCTATTGAGGCAAGAAACAATCGGCAGGATCGTCCTCAACGCAGCTCTACTCAGTGCTATGAAATACGAGTATACCAACAACAAGTCTGTGAAGATGGCGGTTGCCTCCGACAACGGAAAGCTTGCTACCTGGATGATTCGAGTCGGAAAGGATGATGACGCACAGAAATTGGCGAGCGTGCTCGAGGAAAATAAATCCAACTAGAGAATTTTGAAGATACTACGGGTACAATGGTTCAACAGCAGGATCGTTGGCGGACATAACTCTCGATCTCGTATTTGATTCTCGGCTCTACTATTAGGGGTTCACAAAGAAGGTTTTTAATGTCGCAAATCCTTCATTTTTGAGACTAGTCTCGATGTTACCCTCAAGACTGCTCCTCGGAGGCGTTGTACAAAAAGCATTCAGCATATCGGGTTCTTCCATCTTGATCGCATACGGCGGTTTAGCGAAACATGCACAGAGCATAAGGGTTTTCAGGAGTTTCGGCGTTTTACCCCCTCAGCATTGCATACATTCGATTCTTCAATTTCGTCAACCCACCACAGGCCCGCGCGCCCTCCTAATCGTTTCATGGCCCCCATCCGGAACTGGACAGTCATCCAGACTCGATCTGCCGGATCCTGATATGAGACACTCAATATAGGCGGATAAGACCACTGTGGTGGATTGAGCATTTTTCGATTTTGTTACCAAACACTTTTGCACTCTGGGTTTGGATCGTTATCTTCGGATTTCTCGCAGCCTCCAGAGGGTTTAGGTGGGAGATGCATGGATGGTTGGGATTTGCTGACTTGCGACGCTCAAGGGGGATTGTGGCTGGCTTGGCTTCTGCCTGCCCCCTTGATGCGGAGGAAGTTGCGGTCTTTTAGTGATTTCTTTACCTTTTTTATATGGGGATTGTGATTTGCTGTTTGCTAGGGAATCGGGGGATCGTTGCATTGTGTACTTTAGCAAATTCAAGGGCTTTTCAATTTTATAACGGTGTCTTGCAATGTGACATATGCAGTGAGGCTACAGTACATCATCGTACTGGGGAGGCTGGTGACTGATCCACCTCCGTTACAAGCCAGGGTCTGGCTATCGATTACTCGAAGCTGCCTCGCTTGTAGATTGCCCTTTACGATTCGACGCAGCCACAGCTACTACCATCGTGTTCACCTCTTGAGCCCATTCCTCAAGCGAAACGATAGGACGAATAGGGCTGGTCTAACGGATCATGGAGAAAAAAGAGCTTCAACTAAATATCATGATAAACACATTCACAAGCCCGTCAGACCTACTCCTCAAACTTGACATCCCCCTTACTGACATCCGGATAAATATCAAACCTCCTCTGCCCCTCCAGCGGAATCCCCTTCCTCGTCTCCCCAATTACCTCTCCCTTCAACTCCGCATACACAATTTCCTCCCCCTCCCCCGCCTCCGTCAGCACCTGCGCGTTCGGGTCAACAACCATACTGTGCCCCCACGCATTATAACTCGCCTCCATATCCCTCGCCGGGCTGCACAATCCCACGTAGACTTGATTGTCCATGGCGCGCGCGCGCGCCTGCAGGGACCAGTGCAGGGTGCCGGTGGTCAGGTTGAAGGCGCCGGGGTAGAGGAGGAGGAAGGCGCCGCGGCGGGCGGCGATGGTGGCGAGTTCTGGGAAGCGGATGTCGTAGCAGATGGCGAGGGAGATGAGGCCGTAGGGGGGAAGGGCGACGAGGGTGAGGTGGTTTCCTGGGGAGAGGACGTCGGATTCGCGGAAGGTGATTTTGTTGGGGATGTCGATGTCGAAGAGGTGGACTTTTCTGTGAGTGGCCATTAATTCGCCTTTGGGTCCGAATAGTAGGGATGTGTTGTGGTATTTTTTCGTCTTGGGGACGTATTCGGGAATGCTGCCCCCGAGTAGATAGGTGCTTGTTTCGGCGGCCATGGAGGAAAGGGCGTGATATGTGGGAGATTGCTCCTTGGTGGGGGGAGACGGAAGAAGGGTTTCAGCGTAGGAGGGAAAAAATTGGGTTCCGTAGGGGGAGTTGAAGCATTCGGGGAGTACGATGAGGTTTGCGCCATGTTGAGAAGCTTCGAGGACTTTGGAGCGGGCGCGGGTGAGGTTGGCGGATTTGTCGGCGCCTGTTGTGGGAGGGTGTTAGCTGGGATAGCGTGAGGTGTAGGGGGAGGACCTGTAGCCAGTTGAACGAGGGCGAGTTTCAATGGCTTCTTTAGCAGATTGGCCATTGTCAAAGATGGATATCTGAGCAATTGATTTTGAATCTGCCATTCAGAATCTGGCGGGGGCGGACTCCACCCCCGCCTGCGTCATCCCGCCGGGCCTTTTTCCGGCACTCCCAATCAAGCTTAAACCCTTCCAAACCCATTCGCCTCTCACATTCTTCTCGTCCTTCACGCCTACAAGAATAGACATTGCCATCGTGTGAGCTTCGACTCACTATTCGTGGGGTCTAAGCTATGGAGAGCAGTCTTGGAAAAGGGAGATTTCCCACTTCAGATCGAAAACAGCGCTATCTAACAATGACCCCCTCGTAGAATGGTTTTCTTCGAGCTTCCGCTCCTATTTGTTCGAGCCTTTTGCAGTCCTGGCTCCTTTTTTCGTCATGCTCAGGAAGACAATCCGGAAATCTTCGTGGTTGCTGATCACGCTTGCCCATTGCGTGACATGCGTAGAATCTCTGGTCCCTCGTTCCTTCCTAAGAAGCATTTGTTGCTCTGTGAACCCAGCAATGACGCTACCGCCATTCTCCTATGACTACTTTCTATTTCTTTTATTTCATACTCTCCTTTTACAACTACAGTTCCTACAAGCATTATTTCCACATTGTTACCGTTGACCTCACGACCTCCATTCTTTACTTGCCGTACTTCAGCCTATAAGAGAGTGTGCTCGCGGGCACGAAGCACCTCTGCAATCGTGGCAGAGGACTCAATCTGTCTTTCAAGAGTCAGCGATGACCTCCTGAGCCGTATTCGTTCTTTGCACGTCTCTTGCAGCAGACACATACCTCCAAAAACACTGCACCCGTCATTAGACCTGACTTTCTCTCCTCAGGATCCAAACCAACATACTCTAGGCTCGCCTAAGGTTAGTACTAAACGCTACAAGCTCGGAGCCGCTGAGGCCATCGCCAAACTGGCTCACTTAGGGATACGGGAGGCAAATATGGTTGTCAGAAGCTTCGATGGGCCTGCTGGTCAAATGGAGGACTCTAATAACGCTGGACCGCGTCGACACCCCAGTCAGCCGGAGATAAATATTGATAGCAGATCCGGGTCGGCACAAAGAGAAATACCGATCACGTCAGGCTTGAACCTGCTAACAGTTGGAGGTGCTATTGGTCGGGATTTTCGCAGCACATTCACACCTCCCACGGTGTCCAAATCTGATTCTCCAAGCCGAGCGAGTTCGTCGTCGTCAAAACCACCACCTAGCTCCCATATACCCCGATACAACCTTAAGACGATCCCCCCAAAGAGGCCGAATCGCGTGAGTAAGAATCTGAGGCCCAGCCCACAGCATGTCCCAGGAAGTTATTGTTCGGAAGTGGGACCAACTCCTGCTGGCAGCATCGGTGTACGTACCCCAGCACTCGATAACCGACCAGCCTCCGAGGACCATCATTCTATGGGAGAGTCTTCCTACTTCGGGCATGGTTATGAGACGCCTTCGAGCGCAGTAGAGTCCTTGAAGCATGCAGCAGCTCATAGTACTTCTCATATTGCCAGTCCGCCGCAAGAAACACTTTTATCAGAGCCGACTGCTGAGCAGAAGCGCGAGCTTCAGCCAGTAGAGCCTGTTCTAACAACTGGTATGGATCATGAGCATTCACATGGCATCAGCTCAGAAGCGTCATTCCCTGTACAAGAAGTGGCAAGACCAGCGCAAAGATACTCCCCTGCTAAGTCTACCCCCGAAAACGCTCGGGATAATGCAGTCCTCCATTCCTCGAAAAGCACCCCATCGTTCAACGGGTCTCACATTTCTGAAATACTCTCTCAGCTTCCTCCAATCGTACAAGTCACCACCAATAAACTTAGTAGCAAACAGTTGACTGCAAAGCCTTCAATACAATCTGCGTTTTCGATGGATGATGGGTCCTACTCTGAACATAGTAAGCAGATATCATCGGCGAACATAGATAGCGGTGCAGTGGGTAAGCACTTGAGTTTGTTTCCTAAGGCTACTGAGAGTATCCAGCCATTGGAAGAAAAGCACCCAGAAGCAAACTTTGGTCAAAGCGAAATCCAACAACATCGGAGTATCGAGTTCTTATCTAATGTGAGTCAAAAGCTTTCATCCGTTGGTAGATCCATATCTACTTTTTCGGAGAGAAGCCTTCGGTCGGAACCCAAAACACCCTCCATGCATTCTTCAACAAAGCAAGAGAAGATTGATCTAGTGAACGGAGGGCCAAGAAAGCATTGGGTGCGGCAGATACTCGCGAAAGGATCAGGATCTACCACACTCGTAAGACCCTCAAACCTCACTGCCAGGCCTGGCCACCATCAGACCCATGGCTTAGAAGCTGCGGAACAACAACGAATGGCATCAATTGCCACAGGCCGATTGCCTACTGCCAGCACTGACGAAGCTTCAGACGCATTGCAACAGCAAAAGAATACCGAGTCCTTTACAAGAGTAATCGTTGATCTGGAATCCCTGTTAAGGGAAGCTTTGGCAATTGCTCACCAGGCCGCTGGCAAGGATCATAGTGATGACGGTCACCCATTGGACCAAGACTCAGACAACAGCTCAAGGAACACACTAGAAGTTGATGATGGCTCGTCGACAACTTCTGGAGGCCAAGATGAGGAAGACAACAGCACCACGCTCCCTCAAAGACTCCCTCTGAGAGTTTCGACTTCCTATAAGAGAAAGCCTGAAGAGGAAAGACCAGGTGTGAAGAATGGTCTTCTGGAGAACTCACGTCCACAAGTGCTAGAAACAACGTACGAGATACGAGGGCAGTCTTTGCATGATGGATCTGGGCCAAGTAAGAGTATGCTTTACGACGTGCTGCCACCAAAAATCCCGCCGAATCCTTCGAACATTTGCTCATCGTATGATTGGGCTTACCAACCTGCCAAGCGCGATAATAAGAGTGAGACCATTCATCTTCCCCAAAGGCCGATAGTTTCGCAAAACCCAACGCAAGAGCAGCGAGTATCCCTAGTTCGAGCGCGTAAAGATTCACCAAGCATTGCCTCTGGGGAAACTGTCCGCCATCGTGTCAGCCCTCGCCAAGCGCCTGCAATACAACCTCGCACGAGTTCTCTTGGATTACGCTCACAAGCAGAACGGAAAGAGGAGCCTCACCCGCAGAGAATCCAGGAGATCAGGGCGTCCGATGAGGATTCCGATGATGACCCCTACATCACGATTTTTGATGCCCCTGGACTTCGACACCATGGAGCTCCTCAAGTTTGGGTAAGCGATGAGCCACGAACGAGATCTGGCCATGGTCTTGGCCAAATGACGACTGGCCATGACACGATAATGCCACTGCCAGATAGGAACGATCAGCCAGAAGATACTCGCCATCAGGACCAACCCTCCGCTGGGGACAACGGTAGCTTAACGAATCGGCATCACTTCAGCATTCGGGAACCACGAGGGTTCAGTCTCGGTCGGTCTCACCGCCGTGCACCCATTGCTCGTGACTGGAGCACATCAAGAAAGCGTTACGTTGCTACTGTGGCTTGCATAAGCACTGCGCTGATGGGTTTCATCATTGGCATTTATGCCGGCGAAGTGCCGGCAATCCAGTACGCCATTGTTGATGAACATCACTATACCATCCTTGGCAATGTTCTATTTTTCATTGGCTTAGCGATTAGTACTGCTTTGTTTTGGCCTCTCCCTCTGCTGCACGGCCGAAAGCCTTACACACTAGCAGCACTTGCTATTCTCCTCCCTCTGCAATTCCCCCAGGCTTTAGCAGTTGGCACACAAAGATCGCCCTATGTAGCATCGTACCGTGTGGGTCTTCTATTTCCGAGAGCTATCTCCGGACTTATCATGGGTTTTGCCAACATTAACTCCAAGGCGACTCTGCTCGATCTTTTCGGTGCATCACTTCAAAGTGTCCACCCGCACCAGGAGATCGTTAACATCAACGACGTCCGTCGCCATGGCGGAGGTATGGGCGTTTGGCTTGGAATATGGGCTTGGTGCTATATTGGTTCCCTTGGAGTGGGCTTTCTGGTAGGAGCCGTCATTATTCATGGCTTGAGTGTCGCCTGGGGCTTCTGGATTACCATCGTCCTGATAGCTGCCGTACTGGTGCTCAATGTGTTGGTGCCAGAAGTTCGTAGATCTACCTATCGTCGATCGATGGCCGAGGTTCGGACTGGCACTGATGTCTCAAGAAGAGTGGCCCGGGGAGAAGTCAAGATGCATCTTCAGTCCACTGGACCCATCTGGTGGTGGGAAGAAGTTTGGGCTGGCCATGTTCTTTGCATACGCATGCTCAAACAGCCAGGTTTTGTGGTGCTTTCGCTTTACTTGGGTTGGATCTACGGCCAAGTAGTGATGGTGATAGTGGTACGTTATGTCACTATGTACGCGTGACGTCGGCTGACACTCTCGTAGCTACTAGGGGCTTTGCTGTCCAAGGACTACCACTTTCATCCACAGTATGTAGGGCTCTGCGTGGCAGCGATCCCCACCGGCGCTCTGCTGGCGATTCCGTTCCAGAAGGCGTCCCTTTTTAGCCGCTCGAGGAAGAAGGCTCCACGGACAGACAGCATGACGTTCGAGAAGCAAGTGTCTTGGACCTCTCACCTCGTAAGAAGAGCGATCTTCATGATTGTGTTGCCCTTCGCAGGCTTAGCCTATACCTTAGCCTCTGGTGGCCCACAAATCCACTTCATGGTCCCCACCGTGTTCGCTGGCCTCATCGGTTTCCTTTCGAATCTCGCCATTGCTGAGTGTAACGGGATCATCATGGAGACGTATGATACTTCGGACCTCCAGGCTGGTATGACTGGCCGACCCCGAAATGTTCTGCCTGAGGAGGTTAGAAAGAAGAGGACAAACTTCTCCTGTTTCCCTCGGGTGACAGCGGCCTTCGCAATTTCCCAAACCTTTGCATTTCTGATTGCAGCTGCCGCTACCGGGACCGGTGGGGCGATCGAGAGGCGCTTAGGTGATCAAACGGCTACCGCAGTTGTTGCAGGCATTCTGCTGGTACTTACGCTGCTGCTCATCGCAGTGCTGACACGCTGGAAAGTGGTGCAGATTATCCCTACCCACCGATACGGCACGGCTATCCTATCTGGTCCGGAGGATGAGTGGAAGCCGGTCATCATTGGGAACCCTAGCGGTACTACACGAAGGATCAGTATATTGGAGCTGGGCGAGCTCAGCCGGTGGAGCGAAATTCGGCGAAGGAACAAGCTGCTGAATCAAGGGCAGACTTAGGCAGCGAAAGTTGTCTGTTTGCGATTGTCATGACCTCTACCTAACCTATCCATCCTAGCTGGTCTATGAGAACATTGTGTTTTTCCATCACGTTTATGATTCTATAGAGTCTCCATTGTTATCTTCAACCCACGTTCACCCGAACATGAATTGAATCGACATCGCTCCACATGCAACAGCGATGCATGATACAGCTTGCCTAACCATGTTTATTAAATGAATTCACCCCAACGTTGTTTCTTTCCGACTCTCAAGCAGGCTTTATCTCTTTTCCCGTTTTGTCCTTTTACAGTTTCAGAAAGCCGTAGCCATCATCCGTATAGTAATTGATGTTTGTCACGTTATCCCGACCCAGCGATCGCTTTCGCCGGGTCGTGTGTCAGCAGCCTATCGGGCCCTTTGCCGATGACCAGGCGGTTGGGTTCCGGACTGCAGCCACGGAACGGGTGAGGCAGGAACCCTTTGCAGTTTCGGGATTCTGATGGCTGGGAAGCGATGGTGTTGGTGTTGGTGTTGGTTGGTGGTGTTGGTTGTGCTGTCGTTGTTCCTGTTTTATTCCGATATAATCCAAAGCCTCCAATTTGATCGCTTTTTCAATCTGGCCTAGAACTACCTAGAAAGTATTGATTGCTGCTGAGGAACTAGACTTGATGGGGTGAAGAAGGCTCGTGAACCCCCTCAATTTTCAATAGAGTAGTCAGTAAGTCTACGAGTAGTCTCTCTACGCGGGGATGTTTTACTACCTTGAGATTTAGTTGAGAAGTCTACCACTGGCGCATTTTGGTTTTATATCACAGCGGAGATCGGGATTGGATCTTTGCTGGTTGGTGTCTGCGTCAGATCTTGGGTATTCTACTGTAGAATAAGGTATCTTGTACATATGTTGTAGTGGACCCGCACGGTAGGTAGAATAGGGAGCGGCCGTGCGCGCGCCGGGACGAGAGTGACAAACTTGGGGGGGAGAGGGGGGAGTCGTTGGGTAATTTATGTAATTATATTAGGTTCGATTCCTAACAGCGCTGGTACAATGGTGTTGTGGTTATCTTTCTTTTCTGGGGGGGGCCCCACGGAAAAAAGACCGGTGGAATAGCTACCTTAGCAGGTCTAGCACACGAAAGCACACCTTGGGATTTGCTAACGACTAACGAGGTCCAAGTGGTAGAACTACGGTATCTGCGAACACGTCTGGGATCTTTTTGTTGATTTGTGTGTGTGTGTGTGTCTGCATCAATAAAAGTGTTTTAATTAAGCCGTTTTTAGTATTCCGTAACTTGACTCAAAACGTCATCATTCTCTACTCTCCACGGGCGGGGGGGGGGCTCGAGTCTTTTTTTCATTGGCGCCTCGCATGCGTCTGGCTGGCGGACCCGAGTCATGCACGGAGTACGGAGTACCGTAGCTCGGACGCAAGCGGGGACTTTTTTCTTCAGCTACTCTAGGTATGTAAATGCTTCTTCCCGTCTGGCAGGCGCGAGAGGCTTTACTGCGCAGGAGTAGGAAGTCAGCCTAAGGTACCTAAGGTACTGCTGGAACAGGCATGTTCGGGATGAGCTACTGTACATAGAGGAATTCATGGAGAGGGGGGGGGAGGCCGGATATGCAAGGCGATCCCGGGCGTCTGGGAGGGGTTTTGGTGGCTTATGTGCGATGATCATTTGCTGGGAAGGATGGGTCGAGATATGGCGGTGGGGTGGGGTCTCGCTCTATATTTCCTGACTGACACCCTCGTTCATGGCTGAGCAGTGAGCACTACTTTACGACGTTACATACATACCAACATAGACAGAGATACCTTTAACATGTGTATGGTTGATTAACCTGAAAGTATTGCGCTCAGTGTGCGTTGCTTCATTGGGCCTAGAATCTGGCGGCTGCTGATTCCCAAGTTCTTTGCTTACTGACTGCTAGAGTACATACTGTCCATAACCCCATTATTGCGTTTGTGTGTGTTTCTAAGCGCTGACGGCTTTACGCCCCTGTTGTGATGACCCTTCATTGCTCTCAACATGTTTAAAGACTTCTCTTTTCCCTCTTCCGCCAAAGGGCGAAGCTTCCATAGTTCATCGGGCATGGAAAGCAGCGTTTCTCCCACTTCGTCCCGTGGCACTTCACCGGGCTTTGAAGATATCCACGCAAGACGCCCCTCGGCCTCGTTCTCCATCGATGAGCTGTCTCAGCGTTTCGGTCACCACAACCTCGACCCTCGAAGACCACACTTCTGCCCCGATGCCGTTCCATCACAACCACGCAATGTTCATCCATCGACGCACGCGCAGCGCAATCAAAATTCAACCCATGATACGTCCCACTTGTGGCAGCAAAGACAAGCCTTGGCTCGGCGGCAATCTACCCCAAATTACTCCTTACAACAAGCTACAATCCACGAGGGGAGGCTCTCCAACGACAGACCATCTTACGACACATCTCATCCATCTTCGCCAACGGTTGGCAATTTCTCCCAATCGCAATGGCGGGACGGCATTCCACACGCCTCATCACCCTTCGCGACCTTACCCTTATCCCCACCATATTCGGAAGATAGTGAGTCAGATCCAGCCCAAGTTCTTAGGACGCAGCATACCTACAAGATTGTCAAGGAATTACGACAGATGGCGTCCAGAGATGCAATGCCGAAACAAAGGGTTGTTTTGAAGAAGATCAGGCGGCGGAAGAGCTCGTTAAGGAGGGCAGCGGCGGCGGAAAGGCCTTGAACTGTGCTTCAAGAGTATGCATATGGGACAGAAGATGTGGGCGTGGTTCTAGAATATAGGCGTTCTACACACAGGTGCCTGATGGTATTGACCATCGTGTCGCTTCCCGGACCGATGAGGGTTTCGAAAAATGTTGTGCGAAGAATTTCCGGAGTAGGTTTGGACTTGGGCTTTGGTAATGGAGTCGTTGAACCCAAGGATCTCGTCTTTGGGAGTGCACGTTGGGAAAATCAAATTTGGTTTGTGGGGAAATGGCCTGATGTTGAGGATGGTAAACGACTACTTTCGGTACCATTTATATACCCAAACGATATTGAATAGCAATAGAAGTGACGAATCCTTGAGAAATCTGTCTCGTTCATTCGGTTGCGTTGATTGTAAGCGAGGACGCTAGTCTGTTCTTGTCAAGGTTGCATTGATGTCCCATGGTTGAGCCTCTCAAGGTTCACATCGTGAAATGAGTCTATTCTCACTTTGAACCGACGTGATTGAAAAAGCAATGGCAGCCGCTCGAGTTCCGTCTGCTATCAAGGCAATTCCGGCTTCAGCTAGGCTTGGCGTCAGCGGTGCGGTGCACATCAAAATCCACCCGCGGCCCCGTAACCTTGCAGAAAGTAGAGAAGTGTTGCGCGTGCTTCAACAGTATGGAGAGATCGTTGTATACAAGCATCTCAAGGTAGTCCCAGCGCATCACTCGACACAAGAAGCCCGCTAAAACTTGGCAGGAGCCTGGCTGACTTCCATGGCGTCAATAGTATGAGCCGCAAGCTCCAGCGCCCAATACTGCGCTTGCCATCTTTCAGTCTACGAGCTCTGCACAAAACCTTCTGGATGCTAGCCCGCTCAGGTTTGAGCTCCAGGAAGGGAAGACCGAATGGACGCCAGTAGCGTCAGGTTCAACTGCTCTGGATGTGGCGGAGAAGAAGCGGGACAAGGAACAATGGATTGCTTTTGAGGAAGAGCAACAGAGAAAGGCCCAGAAGGAAAATCTGGAGCAGAAAAACGAGGACAACATCGGCGATGATGTTTCCGGTGATAATAGTGTTGGGGCACAATTTCTTAAGCCTGTAGCGGAAACCCCTTCGTTTCCGTCCAAAGGTAGCACGACCAAGTGGGGAACCACATTTGCGTCCACGAAGTCGGCGCAACACACTTCCACATCTTCTCCATCGCCACCTCTCAAATCTTCGCCTCCACCAACATTCACTCCTAATCATCTACCCCCGCATTCCACAAACCCAGTCACCGAAGCTCCATCCCCCCATCCCATTCCATTGCTTGATCCTCCTACGGTTCCGCCGCCGAGGGAGCTCCAGCTCAATATCTCGAGGTCGTTCACAAACCATGAAGCTTACATCAAGCGCCAAGGCTACTATGGGGCCTTCGTACCAAACCGGAAAACCATCATGGCTGAGGATCTGGAGGACAGAGTACCGCTGGAGGGGATGGTAGACGTTTCCTTGAGCAAGGTGGAGGTACCGCTTAGGATCCGGATACAGAAGCAAGAGAAGCAGGCACAGAGACGTGTTTCGCTAAGGGAGTTGTGGGAGGAGGGCAGGAGAGATCGGGAGAGTGGTATGTCTTGAAGCTGGTATACGACTTGTATAAACATCAACGAGGTGAAAAAAGAGGACAAAATGCGGAGAGCTATTGAAGACTGAAGTGCTCCTTAGCGGCGAATGTGGGTTCCTTCGCCGGCTTGGTAGGACAGTTCTCAACACGCAGGAAGCTCGGGCACAATGACGGGAGTCCCTGGTTGAGGCTGGTGAATCATAGAAAGGGTCTCGGTTGGAGATAGGAGGTGTCGAAGGAGGAGCTCGAATGAACTGCTAGAAAGTGGCAATTATCTGCGGGTCCAATCACAGAGACTTTGACCAGTCCAGTACCGATCACGTTGCAAAGCTGCGCCAGGATACTCCATTGGAGAGCGGTGCCTTGTAAACAGCTCTTTTCTTTGCGAAGATGCTTGGGATGCCATTTTGGCTTGTGCAACCCTGGCGCCACCCAGTGAGGCGTGCCGATTACGGTCGTTCTCTTGTCAAGCTTCGTTTGAAGAACGCCAGCTACACCGAAATCAAGCACCAGGCTTCCGGGGCGACCGGTTTTTGTTGATCGCGTCTTGGCAGATCACCCATGCAGGTGGTCGAGATCAAGGCTTGACGAAGTGGATGGTGGAGGACTTCGGCTCTCCTGGTCTCCTTCATCTCACAAAATGTGCAAATACATCCCTGCTCTATCAAGGTGCAAAGCTCCGAACTTCAAGTGATCGCCTGAGTAAGAAGATTGACTTTCAAGCGTTCCTGGCTGGTGACCGCATAGGTACCGGTGGAGGGCTCCGGCTCCCTTTGACGTCTGATTTATGCGAAGACCCAATCACTGGAGGTGGCCCTCCAAACGGGTGGCTATGCGCCGATGGCAAAGGAGCCGGGTGATGGTAAGTTGGAGGACCTGTAGCGTTCTGGTTTGGGAAATACTGCTACTAGAGTCCGAAAAGTCAGCGAGGCCGCTGCCAGCTCCAGCTGCGGCCTCTATGTCACCCAGTCTCCGACGACTTGAGCCACGACCATCAGCATCGGTCTCCCAATCCTGCTCGTCTTCCTCAAATCGGCTGGCGCTTCTTCGCGAAGCGCCAGGGATTCCAGTAAATACGAATGACTATTGCCGCAGGCATCCAAATCTCAGACTTCGCCCTTCTAAAGATCTCGTTGATCTTTCATTCGACACTTTTGTTCGCGGCGTCTTGGCCGCCGCTTCTGCCGTACATCTTGGCGGCTGGAGAAGTCGTAGCTGCAACTGTGTCGCGGATTGGATGGATGCTACCAAACCACGAGTGACGCTTCGAACCTGCCATACTTGCCCGACGGTGCTCGTCTATGTTGCTGCTTCGTCTAGAATGACTTGCGCTGACGACATCTCGCTTCCGCAACACCACCTTGCGCTTTTTGCAAGTCTTCTGTATGACGGCCCAAGTAAATGCTTGGACCATCTTACACCTGCTAGAAGAAGTGGCACATCTTTCTTATCGGCTTGAACAGCTGGACCACTGCTGCTCACTTCACTTAAAATGCCGACCACCGTTCGGCCTTTTGCCAGTGTACCACACCAATTACAAATTGCGTGATAGCTCGCTTTAAGATCCCTGATCCGCGCCTGTGATGGCGACGTTGAATTTTTTTCCTGCCCGATGATGCCGATGCCTCTTGATTTGTCGGGCTCGAAAAAGTGACATCGCACACGCGTTGTGCTGATGGTTACAAATTGGCTTTCGAGCCCTTGGAAGGCCTCCACAAGAGATTCTGGGGAATTGCCGTGATCGGAAGTAATTGGGCGCTGTTGGGACCCTTCTGCGTTGTACAAAGGGCATCTGGGAATTTCGGCGGCTCGGTACGAAGACGAGGTTCTGGAACTGAGTGCTCGTACCTATCGAGTGAGATAGACCGCCGGTGGGTTTGGTCGCCCTGCTGGTGGGCCAAGATATTGAGGCCGCTTGTAGCTTGGGTCAATGAAGACGCGACGTTCAATCCCAGGGCCGTTTGAAAGACTTGGCTGCTGGTAGTCCGGCAACGTGCCAGCGTTCTAGTACCAAAAGGTCACAATTGTCCTCGTACGAGGCAGCCGAACAATCGGTTGTCGGAGAGATATGGTGATGTCCGCGGACTTGACGACTGGGCGGGTACCTTTGCTTCCTGCACGTTACCATTTAACAACCCTCTCTTGAGGTTCTCGATTCAATCAGGGGCGTAGTTGGCGGTGCAGTTAGTGGCTCACTTGGGAAGAGTGGGTTAGCCTTCTTTCAGGGGGGTTCCTTGGTAGGAGTCGATGCCAGGCAAATACTTGCTGCTGGACTCCAGGCCCATTGACTAGGTCTTGGATCGATCTGTACGTTACTACTAATACCAGATTCATCATCTCACCGATTCAAGAACGTCTTGTGTCTCAAGATCGTTAGCCTTCTGTGTGGCCTGGAAGTGGCCGAAGCAAGTCGTCATGATCTCCAATGCTTCCTTCTCCTTCTCGGTCGGATTTCTAAGTCTGCGTTGTGGATAGCGAGGACACCCTTGACTAGGTCCTCGAGATGAGATCTGCTTGGTTCAGGTCCCATGAGAAATTGTGGTCTTTCTGTGAAGTTGCATCTGGGAAAGGATGGATGCTCCACGGGGTCGTGACCTCTGGCCTTGCCCTGAATCCCTGGCAAGATCAACAGCTTCGCAGCTCCCAGGAATGGAGGTCGTTTCATGGGCTGAGGTCGGTTCTGAGAGCCGATATTGGTGATGCCATGGATGTGCGAGTGATAGATGGCGGTCTTGAGTGGTTGATCTTGTGGTGTGAAGATACGTGAGTGGTAGCTTGCAGCTGTCACCGGAAGGCCTTCTGGTGGGTGACTTGGGGACGCCTGTGTTCTTTGCTACATAACAAGGACAAGTATACGTACTCGAATAGTTCTAATATATCAGGTATACAGTACAGGAGGTGGAGGTGGTCCTTGTATGTGTTCAGACGAAAACAAACAACGTCTGTGAATGGGCACATCGACACAGGACAGCGTGTGTTGGTCTTGGCGCCGGTGTGGGTTCACGACTCAGCGCTGACATCAGCGATCTACGAATGGGCTTTTGCTCTCCTAAGTGAGACTTGGGCGCTTGACAAGTGTGTGAACGGCAACATGACCTCATCTGCTCTCTCGAATCGTCCCTAGCTATCTATTCTCGAGAACCCTTATGCTTCAGTCTCATCGACCACACCCCTATCACTCTGCTGGATGTCATTAGCGCCAGTCTCGTTCTCCTAGGATTCGTTACTAAATTCGTGTCCTCGTCCTTGAGTACAGCTATGGATAACATCAGCAGCAACCTCGTTCTCCCAGGACCCACCGCGAAAACCTCGCCCGCCTTCACGAGCACAGCTACGAATAACATCAGCGCCAATATTGTTCTCCAAAGATCTACCACGAAAAACCCGTCCTTCACCGTGGGCACACCTTTCGGTTACACGTGCCTTCCCTGCTTGACCCACCGGAAGGGCCGCAATAACCAATTCAGGTTAGACCCTGATCGCCATTTGGCCTTTCCAAAAAAGAATTGCACCTGGGATGGACACTTGAGGCTACAACCCAGGAATTATGACTGTGAAGATATGACTACGAGTCTTATCCGAAATCTTGAAAAAACTCCATGGCACAACAGATGTTCTACCCACCTTCAATATAGAGCACTTGTCCGCTGGCAGTCCTGGGTCGAAAGTCAGCGGCAGATGCCAAGTTTGCATCTGGCCCTAGAGGACAAAATCGATCTAGATTTCTTCCTCGACATCTTCGACCAATACTTTTTCTGTGGTGTTTTGAGTGAATGGACGAGCGTTACATGGGTTGACTTTGACCAAAATCAGAGGTACTTGGTTGGCAGCCAGAGAGACGACCTTGTGTTGCCGGATCCCTTTGGCCTTATAAAGATCGTAAAATGGAGATTTCTAAAACCTTGGGCCCCTTCGGCCATACGGGTTGGGATGGCCTCAAGCAACGAGTCGACTACGATTACCATTGCTGTTGGTGACGGCAATGGCGATGGTTCGAAAAGCGTTTGATGATGGTTAATCGAACAGTATCCGCTAGTTCGAGGGGGTCCCTTCTGTGCTGCTGTGATAGCTGGTTGGTAGTAGTAGTAGCAGTAGTAGTAGCAGTAGTAGTAGCAGTAGTAGTACAAGAGGCCTCTTACATTGCATATCCCGCAAATCCTGCATTTATTCTTCCCAGTCTAATTGAAAATATTGAGCACACAAAAAAAAAGCGCCATTCAATCTTGCTTTACTGTACCATCTCTCCCCCCCCCCCCCCCCCCAAGTGCCAATCGAGCATCTTTTCACAATCTTCTGACCAACCAAATCCCCCAACGGTGGTATACTTTGTAATATGTACATAGGCGGCAATTAATGTTACTTATGTAGATCCTTCGAAAGTCATGCTGAGGCCTTCGAACTATGTAGGTACTGTACATGGGTTCAGAAAAAAATATATATAAGCGATACAGAGTACGGAGACTATGTACTGTAAGCCATCAGTGTCCACACATCCAGCTCACTAAAGACCCACCAACCCCCTGACCCCATTAGTAGAAGGAAAGAAATGAGCGAAGTTCTACATAGAACTAAAAGAGAATGATGCCCTTGCAGGGAAGCTATAGTGCCCAAGGTAGGTAGGTATGTACGAGATAGCGATTACGGAGGAGTTTTTTTTGATTTTAGATGAGTTATGAGGAGGGGATACCTTTAGTTTAGAAAGAAAGAGCTTATACTGTAGTGAAGATGTGTAGGTGCGGGTGGTGATGGTAGCCGAAGGGAGAGAGAGGTGCAGGGGGGTATTTGGAAGTGAGATTTTTTTAGGTGCGCGGAGATGGTGAGGGGGTTGCTGGGGGTGTTGTGGTAGGAATCATATAGGTATGTTAGGTGTGAACTTGTGGTTGTGGGGGGGGGGGTTCGCCGGCCATAGGTAAGGTAGTCAAAGGGTCAACAGCGTGCTTCTCGATGTGAGATGTCACGCCGTCAAATGGATATGTCGAGGCATATGGAGGCTGAAGTTGTACGGTATCCTT